>Ga0265294_10000800_pt1 | contig 42824 bp, 27 predicted proteins | sample MunlanPumphouse3_FD_192504 | JGI IMG/M metagenome (GOLD analysis project Ga0265294, IMG submission 192504) | Groundwater microbial communities from a municipal landfill in Southern Ontario, Canada - Pumphouse #3 | ecosystem: Environmental > Aquatic > Deep subsurface > Groundwater | place... | reverse complement strand
CTGCTCCACCATCTATATCATCCTCACCGTCATTATACGCTGTTGCTACAAAAGTATCATTTCCAGCTCCACCTTCAAGTACATCGGCTCCACCTTTACCTTCAAGTATGTCATTTCCAGCCATACCCTCTAGTTTATTGCCTTGTGAATCACCTATCAAAGTATCATAACTACCGCTACCTTTTAAATTTATTATTCCATAAAGTTTATCTGTTGACTCAATATTTGAAGCAAATCCATCATCTAAAAAGCTATTTGATTTCAAAGCTTGGGCATATACATTACCATTTGCATCAGTCGTTGTATCACTCAAATCTACATATACTTTAGCTACATTTGCGTAATCAACTCTGTTATACTCTCCACCAGCAACTGTATGAGTAGTACCATCAAATGTTCCACCATAGTATGTATCGCTTCCATCTGTTGCTACAAATTTATCATCTCCAGCACCACCTATTAGAATATTTGCTCCAGCATTACCTGTAATACTATCGCCATAACTAGAACCTATAACATTTTCAATATTTGTAATAGTATCAGTTCCAAGTCCACCACCGATAACTTGTGCTGTTGTTGTAGTTAAATTTACTGTTATTACACCACTTGCATCCTCAAAATTTACTGTATCATTATCCGCACCACCATTTATGACATCATCACCTATGCCACTAAATATTGTGTCATCACCTGCTCCACCTAGAAGTTGATTATTTCCATCAACCCCTTTGATTGTATCATTACCAGCACCACCTGATAAAATATTATTTTGTAAATCACCAATGATTATGTCGTCTCCAGCTCCACCAGTAATATGTTGAATATTTTTTATATTATCTGTAGTACCATCACTTACTGTTACAGTAGAATAATCCGTACCATTTAATGTTCCCATATCGACAAATATCGTTCTACTACTTGCATAAGCTGTATAGTCTACTGTATTATTTGTACCAAATTTACCATCTATTGTATCATTGCCATCATTTCCATCTATTATCGTTCCACTAGCTTGTAAGATACCAGCTTTGAAGGTATCATTACCATTACTACTTCCCAAAAGTACATCATCTCCACCACTTCCAACTAGTATATTTCCATCACCCATAAAAGCATCAAGTGTATTGTTTTGTTCATTGCCACCTATGAAATCAGATTGGATTGTACCTCTAACATTTTCTATTCTTATCAGTTGATCTGATTCTACACCAAAATCAGCCGTAGCATATCCATTAACATCTACATCATTCATATTCAAATCAAGTGCAACAAGTTTTTGATTATAATATACCCAGTCCCCACTTCCATCACCAGTAGTATTAGTTCCACCATCAAGTAAATTATTTCCACTTACACTTATAAGGGTATCATCTCCATCTCCACCAATTAAACTATCATCGCCAGCACCACCATCTAAAATATCATTACCAGCACCACCGTCTAAGATATTTGCACTTCCATCACCTTTGATAGAATCATTTCCACTTGTTCCTACTATATTTCTAATATTTTTTACCATATCATAAGTATCAGTAATAATACTACTTCTAATATTATCACTATAAATACTTACTTTTACTTCCTCTTCTCCATCAAGTGTTACACTTATAGCACCAGTTGTAACTCTACTATAATCAAGTACATCAGCACCACTTCCTCCATCAACACTATTTATATAATCACTTCCACTTCCAAAGAAACCACCCATTAAAAATGTATCAGCTCCTGCTTCACCAAAAAGATAATTATCTCCTTCTCCTCCATATATAGTATCATTTCCAGCTCCACCATATATCTCATTTGATGTATTGCTACCAATTAGAATATCACTATTAGTAGAACCTTGAATATTTTCAAAATTATAAACTTCACTAATATTTGAATTTCTATAAGATGTGTTGGCTTCTATAGTATCACTACCAATAGTAATATCACTAGCACCAATATTTACTTTTATGCCACTTACACCAGTAACACTAGCAAATGATACAGTATCACTACCATCTCCACCATCAAGATAATCATCACCTCTACCACCGTCAATCGTATCATCACCTTTTTGACCAAAAATAGTATTACTATAATCATTTCCTACAATAGTATCATCTGCATAAGTATCTAAATTACTTCCATAAATATTTTCAATACCAATTAATGTATCTATATCATCTGTTGGCTCAAAATTATCAGATGAATTACTATCAACAGTAGAAAGTCCTGAACTTAAATCAAGTTTTATTTGTTGTCTATTACTATAATCAGCCCAGTCACCATTAGTACTATCGCCACCTATAAGTAGATTGTTTCCTGCATAACCATTAAGTGTATCATTGCCTTCACCACCTATTAAAGTATTGTTGCCACTATTTCCAGTAATAATATCATTACCCTGTGACCCTTCTACCACATTAATATTTTTAATATAATCTACATTTCCACCAGTCACAGTAATAGCTGAAACAGTTTGTGAATCTCCGTTTTCATCATTATATGTAGTAGTTTGACCTAAATTCACTACTATCGAATTTGTAGCATCAAGGTTACTATAGTCTATTTTATTATTTCCTGTTCCTCCATCTACAAAATCGCTTCCACTTACTTTTCCATAAATTGTATCATCACCAGTTCCACCATATAAGTAGTTTGAGTCACCTATACCATATATGGTATCATCACCTGCTCCACCATTTATCATATTCGAATTTGCATCACCACTTAAAATATCTACTTGAGAAGAACCTATTAAATTTGCAAAATTTGCTAGATAATCTACACCATCACCTATAGTATCTTGTGCTTGACCTTGTAATCCTAAATCAACTACAACACCACTTGCTGCACCACTATAACTAACAGTATTTACACCAGCTCCACCATCCAGGGTATTATTTGTTTCATTACCTTGAATTGTGTCATCACCATCACTACCTGTTACATTTTCTATGCTGTATAATTTATCAGTATATTCATCAAGTCCATAAGTTACATATCCAGAACCATAAGTTGCACCTCTTAGATTCACAATTACACTAGAAGCATCTGCATAAGTTACAGTATCACTTCCTTCCCCACCGTCTATGGTATCATGACCTTCTCCACCAGCTATTAAATCATTTCCATCTTCACCATAAAGTTTATCATCACCCTCTCCGCCAAAAATAAAATCTTTACCAATTCCACCATATATGATATTAATTCCAGAATTTCCTATTAGGGTATCATCTCCACTTCCACCAGTAATATTCTCAAAATTTGTAATTGTATCTGTACCTATCGTAGTACCTGTTGCTTGATTTGCAGTATAAGTAATAGAATTTAGAGTTACCTCATCACCAATATTTACTACAACTTTTGCTCCTGCATTTTCAAAAACAATTGTATCAGTACCACTATTTCCATCAAATACATTATCGCTAATATCACCTTCTATTGTATCATCACCTTGTGAGCCCATAATATTATTAATATTTCTTATTGTATGATGATTTGTTGTTACACCTACAGTTACTGCACTATATGAAGTTCCCATAAGTCTTAAAGATACACCATCAGTTAAATCACTATAATCTATAATATCACCTGTAGTTTGAGATGTTGTTCCACCATCAAGAACTGCTCCACTTGCATCTATTCCATCTTCAAAAATAAAAGTATCATTACCAGCTTCACCAAAAAGTCTATCTCCACCTTCGCTCACATAAAGTGTATCATCTCCACTCCCACCTTTAAGAGTATTTTTACTTGTATTACCTCTTAAAGTATCATCACCAGCTCCACCAGTAAGATTTTCTATATTATAAATCGTATCAGTTTTTTGTAGTACATCTAAAGAATTATTCACACTAATATTACTATTACTTAAATCACCTACTACTTTATACTGACTATCTGTAATACCACTATAATCTATAGTATCACCATTGACCTCATCCGTAGTTCCGCCATAGTATGTATTATCACCGTCATTATATGAACTTATAAATAAATCATCACCTGTTTCACCATAAAATGTATCATTTCCAAGTCCACCAGTAAATGTATCATTTCCAGCCCCACCATAGATAGTATCATTACCATCACTACCAATAAAAGTATCTGCATAATTACTACCTTTTAGCTGTTCAATACCAATTAAAGTATCGCTTCCACCATTACCATTATCATATACTTGATTACTTGCAAGTGATAAATTTACTTTGATTCCATTGTAAGGGTTTATACTATAATCTGCAATATCTACAAAAGACTCAGTAATGGAAGTTATATTGCTAAGTGCTAATGTACCAGAACCGTCATTTGTCTCTATATATAATTTTTCACCATCATTTACAATATAACTATTGGTAATGATGCCGTTAGCTTTGAATGTATCTTCCAAAGCTTCAAGAACATCTGCTTTTGTATCTCCACTTTGTGCAGTATAGCTAATAGTTTGTCCCTCTATTGCAAAACTATATACATTACCTATAACAATAGCACCAAGGGTCAATTCAAAACCGTTTAAACCACCTATTAAAGTATTGTTTCCTCCACGACCTGATAATGTATCATTACCATATCCTCCACTTAGGATATTGTTATCGTTATTGCCATATATTGTGTCACTACCTGCTCCACCTGCTATATTTTGAATATTTTTAATAGTTAGCATACCATCATTAGTATCTTGAGCATCAGTGATAGCCAAATCAAGTTCAATATCTTTTGCAGTATAAGCAAAACTTACAAAGTCACTTCCACTTCCACCATCTATATAATCATCCCCACCATATCCTAATAATGTATCATCTCCACTTCCACCAACAAGAGTATTTCTTCCACTATTTCCTATAAGTGTATCATCTCCACTTCCACCTACTATACCATTAATATTTAAGAAAGTATCCGTACCATATTGAGCATTAATATATTTTGAACCATCATTTATATCTACAACCAAATCTGTAATTGCATCACTATAATCAACAGTATCACTACTTGTAGTTCCACCTTCAAAATAGTCATCTCCAGCACTTCCTATAAACCAGTCATCTCCACTGCCACCTATAAAAGTATCACTGCCTATACTACCTTTGAAAGTATCTGCATAATCACTACCTATGATAGTATCGATTCCATCAAGTTTATCTCTACCACCTAGTCCATCATCAAGAACTTGAAAATTCACTTGTGTTAAATCTACATTTATTCCAGAATCAGATGTTTCATAACTAGCTACATCAGTACCTGTTCCTCCAATGAGTGTATCATCACCAGCTCCACCAATAAGTGTGTTATCCCCTGAGAATCCTCTTATTATATTTGTATTATGATCTCCAGTTATTGTATCATTATAAATTGTACCAGTAATATTTTCTACACTTGTTAGTTTGTGTGAATTTACATCATTTAAAGTTGCTTGTACTGTTTCATTCCCATTTAGAGTAATTTCTAACCCTTTGGTAGTAAGTCCACCAACTTGACTAAAGTCCACAGTATCACTACCAAGTCCACCTATTAAAGTATCTTCACCATGATCTTTTGATGTTATAATAAATAAATCACTATCAGCTCCACCATTGTGTACATTAGTCCCTGTACTACTATAAAAAGTATCATTTCCTACACTACCTAAGAAGGTATTATTATCACCATTTCCCAAAAAGGTATCACCAAAATCCGAACCATAAATATAATCAATATTTGTTAATTTATCACTTCCACCATCACCATCACGAACTACTTGATATTCTTGTGTCATATCCACATAAACAGATGAACCAGCAGGTGTATAATATGCTATATCAGTACCTGTTCCACCTATTAAAGTATCATCACCACCTGCACCATAAAGTGAATTTATACCTGCATTTCCTTCCAAAATATTATCTAAAATATCTCCATATAGAGTATCATTTCCAGTACTTCCAACAACTCTACTAATACCATACAATACATCTTTTTCATCATCCAAATCAAATTCACCATTACCATTTGTATCAACTTGAACTTGATTTTGTGCAAGATTTACAAAAACTTTAGTACCACTTCTGCCACTAAAGTCCATTGTATCACTTCCATCTCCACCATATATAGTATCATTTCCAGTACTACTATATATAATATCGTCTCCATCTCCACCATATATAGTATCTACTGCTGTTCCACCAGTTATACTGTCATTTCCAGCTCCACCATAAAGTGTATTCGTTCCAGATATTCCATAGATAGTATCATCACCAGCTCCACCATCAAGAATATTATTATTTGTATCTCCTGTGATTGTATCACTATTTGCTGTACCTACGATATGCTGAACATTACTAATTATATTTGTATCACCACCATTTTTCAAAGTCACGGCAACATTTGTAGAGCCATTTAAAGTAACAACTATACCACCTGTTGATTCATCTGTATCTGTATCTGTGATTGCACTATAGTCAATAGTATTTATTCCATCTCTACCATAAAAAGTATCTTGACCATCATTTGCAGATGTTACTATAAATTTATCCGCTCCATTACTTCCATAAACTGTATCATTACCACTTCCACTATAAACTGTGTTGTTGTCATTGTTGTCACTAGCAATTCTTGCTGTATAAATAAGATTTGCTCCACTTCCAGCATATATGGTATCATTACCACCACCTAGTTCAAACACCATTGTCTCAACATCAGCTCTTGTGCTATTTCCTTGAATAATATCTGTATTATTAGTACCAATAATATGCTCAATAGAAATCAAAGTATCTCTACCTAAATAACCATTATTTTGCACCTGTTCTGTCAACAAATTAAGATTAGCAATAATTCCATTTACACTATCAACACCACTATAATCAGCAGTATCGGTATCAGCACCACCATCTAATGTATTATTACCACCTCTTCCAAAAAGAGTATCATTTCCTATACCACCTTCTATGACATTGTCACTACTGTTTCCATAAAGTCTATCTGCTCCACTTCCACCTTCAACATTCTCTACATTAACTATTTGTACTCGACCTTTACCAGTATTTTGGATTCCTCCATCAGCTAAATCAAGAATAACAGATGTACTATCTCCAAAATCAAAGCTTACAAAGTCTGTACCAATTCCACCATCAATCTCGTCTAATTCATTTATTCCATCATTTCCATTTGGTAATAGTGTATCATCACCTGCACCACCAATCAAAACATTTGAACTATTAGTTCCGGTGATTGTGTCATCTCCACTTCCACCTATCGCACCTTCGATTGAGATAAAAGTATCATTTCCATATCCAGTGCCTATAGCAACAGGAGTTCCAGAAACACCTAAATCAATGTTAAGATCCTCAGTAGCACTTGCATAGCTAGCAACATCTATGCCATCACCACCATCAAGAATATCATCACCACCACTTCCGACAATAGTATCTGCACCTAATCCACCAAATAATGAGTTATCATCCAAGCTTCCAGTAATTGTATCATTCCCAGTTCCACCATTTACATTTTGAATATTAATAAGTGTTTCTTTGACTGTAGTTGCACCATTTATATAAACTTCTTGCTGAGAAATTTTACTCAAATCAACTACTACATCATTACTAATCAAACTATAATCAACTGTATTTACGCCAGCTCCACCATCAAGATAATTCGTTCCAGCTCCACCGCTTAAAGTATCATCACCAGCTCCACCTTTTAGTGTATTATTATTACTGTTACCTTTGAGTGTACTATCTAAGTCGCTTGCAATTATGTTTTCTATATTGTAAACCCTGTGTGTTGCAACACCATCTTCATAAGCTCGTCCTTCATCCCCATCTTCTGCTAGTGTTAAAGCAATTTTTGCATTAATACCTGAAAAATCAATAGTATCACCAAAAACCTCGCTTTCACCTCCACCATCAATAAAATCACTTCCACTACTTGCTATAAAAAAGTCATCTCCACTTTCCCCATATAAGTAATCATCACCACTACCACCACCTAGTGTATCATTTCCAATTCCAGCCCAAAATGTATTGGATATACTATTTGTATCATTAGAAATAATAGTATCTGAATAATTAGAACCTATAATATTTTCAATTCCTTCTAATGTATCTGTTTGAGACCCTATTAGTGCTGTTCCATTACCACTATTGTCCAATGTCACTTTCAAGCCAAAACTAGCACTTCCATAGTCTATAGTATCACTTCCATCCCCACCAATTATATAGTTGTTCCCACCATTACCTTTAAAATAATCATTTCCATCACCACCATCAAGTGTATTTGATTGATTACTTCCGATAATTGTATCATTTAAATTTGTTCCAATAATATTTTCTATATTTGTGATAGTATCAGCAGTAGAATTTCCTTTATCTACACTTCCATCCAAAAGATTTGCATAAATTGCATTTAAAGAATAGCTATAATCAACAGTATCACTTCCACCAAGTCCGTTAATAGTATTAACTCCTAAATTTCCAGATAAAGTATCATTTTTTGAAGTACCTATTAAGTTTTGGATATTTGAAATAGTATCTATTCCACCTTTTCCTGTATTTTGAGCATTTGTATCATAAAGTTTTACAGTTACACCCACAGTTGTAGCATCACCAATTGCTATCACATCTTCATAACTTAGTGTATTTGTCCCTGTGCCACCATCTATTAAATCATTACCAGTACCACTGTAAATAAAATCATTTCCACTTCCACCATCAAGATGATTCGTTCCGCCAACACCTTTTATTGTATCGCTTCCAGCCATACCATATATTGTATTATCAACTGTAGCTGAGCCAATGATTGTATCACCAAAAGCCAGTAAATCTGTACCTCTGATACTTTCAATATTGATTAGTTTATCCGTACCTTGCCCGATAACCCAACCTTCACTTAGGTTTGCATTGATAGCATTACTAGTATAGTTACTATAGTCAACTATATCCACACCATCTCTACCATCAAAAGTATTATTTACTCCATCACTTCCGCTAAAAATATCATTATAAATTGTACCAATAACATTTTCAATACTTACTAGTCTATCAGTTCCTCCACTTGAAATACCCTCACCCCAAGTTTCACCCAAACCAACTGCTGTTGGACTAAGAAGTCTCACTTCAACGCCAGTTCCACTATTTATGCCACTATAATCTACGGTATCACTTCCAGTACCACCATCAATATAATTATCACCAAGACCACTTTTTATAGTATCAGTTCCAGCTTCACCATACATAGTATCATTTCCAGCACGACCATCAATAGTATCATTTCCAGCCCCACCATAGATTATATTTGCTTGGCTATTTCCACTCAAAGTATCTCTAAAATTACTTCCTATGATATTTTCTATACTGACTAGTGTATCATTTCCAGATCCAGTTGCCGTACCAGCATTTAAATCAACAATTACACCATCTCCTGCATTTGAAACTGAAAGAGTTGAGTAAGAAATAGTATCGTTTCCATCTCCACCATCTACTAAGTCATCTCCAAGTCCTGGAGCTATAGTATCATTTCCTTTACCACCATAAAGGCTATCATCTCCACTTTGAGCTATGATGCTATCTGTTGTCACCCCACCGATTACTGTTGTATCAATATCACCAGTTCTTATGATATTGTCATTTAAGTTTGTAGCTAGAACAAAACCATCTGTATATCCACCGACTTCTGTATATTTATAGCTCAATGGTGCATCAAGATCGACTTCTTTGATATTTATACCATAAGTTTTTTCAAAAGTAATACTAGTTATTACTGGTTCTTCTGCATCAACTTGTTCTGCAGCATCAAGATTGTCAAGACTCCATACAGACTCAGCTTCTATAGTCATTGCAAAATCTGTAGATACACTCGTCTCATACTTAATAGCAAAATTTATCTCACCATTATTTGCATTTACTGTAAAGCCACTTGTCAACTCATCAGCTTTATTTATAATCCAAACCCCACCACCTTGAGAAGTACCACCAACTATCGAAACATCAGCAGGAATACCACTGACTTTAATAACAGTTACACCAAAACCACCAGGCTGAGAAGGGGAAAGTTTTACAAGTCTTGAAGTATATGTTTCACCAAAAAATGTTGGATTATCTGCAGTAATAACAGACTTGTTTGCAATAGAATTTGTTACTGAACTATAATCAATATCTTCAGCATTTGTTTGCCGTTGAAGTTCACTAAGTGCTGGATTACCTGGGTAGTCATTGGCATACACCCCTCCACCACCACCAGTTACAAATAGTGTCGTTGCAAGTCCCGAACCAAGTATTTCATCAATTCCTTCAATATGTTGGATATTAATATCAAATGTAAGTGTAGGTAAAACCCCTTCAACTTTTGAATTTTCAGCGCTTGTCATAGGATTTGTAGGTGCATCTGAGGTATACTCATTTTCTACCACTTCAGGTATTTCAACTGGAGGTTCAGAAAATTTCAAAGCATCATCTACATTGCTTTTACTTTTATCTTCATCTATTTCTTCTTGCACTACAACCATTTGAGAAACTTGTTTTACAGCTTCTTCTAGCTCTTCAACAATTCTTTTTACATTATCTTCTCTTTGAATATCAGCTTCAACTGGCAAAGATGTAAAAGGCAAATCATTTATTTCTTCTATTTGAGACAAAACCTGACCCAAACTAAATTTTTGTCCACCCATACCAACAAAACCAGGAGGATTATCACTATATCCCATCAATGCCATAGAAACAAATGTAAAAAGTCCACCATTAGGAGTTTGTACCACTATGTCGCCACCAACTAGTCTGTACTGTAAAGTTTCTAGATCAATTCCCTCCATATCATAAGATATCTCATCTCCTGGACGAACATAAACAGCTACATTCTGCCCTTTTTGAGGTTGTTTCTTAATTGATACTTTTTTATTTTGATATTGCAATATATCTTTAGTATCCATCAAAACTTCTGCAGTTTGTGGATTTGGATTGGTTAGTGTTTGATTTTCTTGTGGCATTTTGAAAATTCCTTTTTGTGGTACAATATACTCTTATCATACCTTAATTATTATTAATTATTACTTAAAGAAAAAATCAATGTTTATACCCATAGAATAGTAGATTTAAATAATATTTCTATGGGTAGATAAATATTATTATTGAGTAAAAATAATTTACAATTTAGAATTCTTTTAAATCTTTTTTTTACTTGGATGAAAACTACTATTAGTAATTTCTACCAAATCTTGGACTTTTGTCATAGTACTTTTATGAATACATAACATATTTATTGATACAAAATTTCCAATCATGTTTTTTTGTTCATTATAATAATTTTTTTGATTAAACAAACTTGGAATATGCCAATAAAGCCTATATCCCAATTCCCACAAAAATTCAATCAATTCTTGCGATTTTTCTACCCTATCATTTTCAATATATAACATTGGTGTATAGGTATTTATTAATCTTTTCGCTCCTTTTAAAACTTCTACTTCCATACCCTCAACATCAATTTTAATCAACTTCAAACTATCAATTTCCAAAAAATCATCAAGTTTTATTAAATCAACTTTTTCACCATTTGCTAAAGAGTCAACACTCACCCCACCAAAATTTCCTATATTTTGATAGTTTATGTCTGGTATATGGACAACTCCAGATTCTGAACCAACTGCTAATTGATAAGTATATGTATTTAAAATTGAATTCAAAGCAATATTTGCACAAAGCGTTTGAAAAACAATTCTTTGTGGTTCAAAAGCAAATACTTTTCCATTCTTACCAACAAGATTTGCTAAAGCTAAAGTATGTGTTCCAATATTTGCACCAACTTCCACTACAATATCTCCGCTTTTGCAAATTTGACTAAACATTTTTACTTCATTATCACAATATTCACCATAATATTCAATAGATTTTCCAACATACATATCAAATTTATTATACAGACAATAACCATATTTTGATTTCTTAAGCCTATTAAATCCATTATCATCTATTAAATTAATCATTTTCTAAAGTCCTTTGTAAAGTATCAAATACATTTGTCCAATCACCTTTTGTTTTTTGTCTTATTATTATAATACTTGGATACCATGGTGAAGTAATAGTTTTCTCTAGCCATCTCCATTCACTATATTTTGGTAATAACAAATATGTTTTTTTGTTAACTGCTCCACTAAGATGTGCTAAAGCACTATCTATTGAAATTATTAAATCAAGCTCATTTACAATTGAAGCAGTAGTTGAAAAATCACCTAATAATCCTTGTAAATCTACCAAATTTTGAATTATTGGTAATTGTATATTATGCTCTTTTTGTAATGAATAAAATATAATATTTGGATTTTGCTTAATTAAATCATAAAAATATGCAAAAGAAATAGAACGGTTTTGATTATTCTTATGTTCAGGATTTCCTTCCCAACAAAAACCAACTCTTTTTATATACTTTTTACTAGAAAGATTTATTATTTTATTAATTCTTAAATATGGAAAATTTATATCTAAAAAAATATTTTTCAATTTAAAAATTTTAGGTAAATCAAGTAACGATACCATAAAATCAACATCCTCTAATATATCTTTATCCCCACAAACCAAGATATCTTCAAAACTTTGTTGCATAATTTCTTTTAATGGTTCCCTAATCGCAAAGTAAATTTTCTTTGCTTTTTTTAAATATATTAAATATCTACAAAATTGTATATTATCTCCAAAACCTTGCTCTCCTTGGACTAAAATAACTTTATTTGTCAGATCTTCTCCATTGAAATACTCTACACCATAAGAAAGTTTTTTTAATGCATTTTTAGCTTCAAATCTGTGATTATACAATTCCCAACCATTTATAAAATCCCCAATTTGCAAAAGTGCCAAAGATTTAGCAAACAAACAATCACTATAATTTGGAGCATACTCCAAAGCAAGATTGAAATACCTAATAGCCAATTTATTTTTCATAATCTTATGATAACAAAGCCCAATACTATAAAGTGCCTTATGATTTTTTTTATCTTTTTTAAGAAAAATAAAATAATTTTTTATTGCAAAATTATATTTTTCTACACTTAAATATAAATTACCAATATTATAAAACAAATCTAAATCCTTAGAGCCTTTTACTAAGATAGAGCTATATTCATCAAAAGATTGATTGTAAAGTTTCAAATTTTTATAACAAATGGCGAGATTCAACCTAGTTGGATAATGTGATGGATTTATTCTTCTTGAGTTTTCTAGATATTGTTTTGATAGCTCAAATTCTTCAATAGTAAGATACAATACACCAAGATTAAAAATTATTTGTTGATTATATGGATTTATATTTAATGCTTCATGATAAAGAGATAAAGCTTTGTCATACTCTTTTAAAAAGAAATAAATATTGGCACTATTACCATATATAAATATTAATTCATTTTTACTAGGAGATAAAGATAAATGGGTTTGATAAATTTTTAGAGCTTCTTTATATTTACCAAATTCTTGTAATTGTAGACCATTAAGTAGCTCTGAATTCAAAATATTAGCCTTGATTAATTATTTTTCACTATTCCTTTGCATAAAACTATCGGCATGAACATATCCATTTTGTTTTGCTTTATGCATCCAAAAAAGCCCTTTTTCTTTGTCTTGCTCTACTCCATATCCTTCATAATAAAAAAGACCAATATAATATTGTGCTTTTGGATATTCTTGTACAGCAGCTTCAAAATACCAAAAAAGTGCTTTTTCATAATCTTGAGCTACTAATTCGCCACTACGATAAAAATCAGCTAATTGAGTTTGTGCAAACTTATTTTCTAATGTTGCTGACTTTTCCAACCAATAAAGAGTTTTATCAAAATCTTTTTTAGTTCCTTCACCACTATAATACATAAGTGCTAGATTAAATGCAGCTACAGAGTCATCTTTCAAAGCAGCCTTTTCATACCAATATAAAGCTTTTTCATAATTCTTTTCTATACCAAAACCAAAGTAATAAAATCTTGCCAGATTGTTTTGGGCAGGAACTAAACCTTGATTTGCTGCTTTTTCGTATAGTATAAATGCTTTCTTTTGATATTCTTCATCTAGCTCATGACTTTCATACAACATAGCTAGATTAAGCTGTGCTATGGCATATCCTCCATTTGCAGAAAGTTCATACAACTTTAAAGCTTCAGTCTTATTTTGAGCAACACCAAGTCCATGTTCATACAAATATGCTAGATTGTTATGTGCTTGAATATTACCATTTTGTGAGGCTTTTTCTAGCCAGTGAAAACTCTGAAAATAGTTCTTTTCTATTCCAATACCGTATTGATACATAATGGCTAGATTATATTGTGCATTGTGATTATCTTCATCGGCCAAATCTTTAAATATTGTATATGCACTATCATAATCTTTTTTCAAATAAGCATCAACACCTTTTTGAAACTCATCAGCTATTGCAAAAGAAATGGTAAATATAAATACCATAAAGAGCTTAGATGTCATCATGACCTATCTCTTCTACTTGTAGACTATCTTCTTGAATAATAGTACTTGATTCAATAGTTTTATTTTCAGGATTTATCATACCATTTTCAAATTCTTGATTTTGTTTCTCTTTTTTTGATGAAACAATCACTTTGTCACTATAATATCCACCAATATTGACCTTGTAACTATCATTCAGTGGAGTATTTTTAGTGTAATGATTAGCATCAATATAAAGTGCATCACTTTGATTCAAGAAGAAATCTATCTTGTCCCAAATAAAATTATGTTCATTTGTATCAACATAATACTTACCTTTTTTATCCATGTCATATGAGCCAATAATAGTCATTTTTGCATTTACACCCAAATCATCTTCTTCTACATTTAGCAAATATTCTTTAATTACTATTTTATTTCCTACCAAATGATAAAAAAGTCCTATTTTAGTCACTTCTAGTCTATCTCTATATGAATCTACAACATATTCTTCACCTTGAGTTATCAAGAAAGCTCTTTTTGCAGCCAATAAAACATCATCTTTTGAAAAGTTTTCATAATATTTTGTTGTAACTATTTCTTTTTGGGTACAACCACTTACCATAAAAAGTAAAAATATAACAAATAGTAAATTTTTCATAATAAACCTTTAATAATTACTCACAGCATCTAAACCAATAGTTTTACAAGTTTTAAGATCATTTTGAGATTTGATGCTATCTCCAACCACTTTTACGCTGCTTGCTTCTCCAAAATTCACAATAGCTCTTAATAAATGTTTTTTATCTCTATCATCAGTAATTCCAGTTGTATAATCTTTATGAATTCTTAAATAATCAATATCTAAGCTCTCTAATACTTCTAAACTAAAATCATTTGCTGTATAACGCTTTAATATAACTTTAGAGCCAAATCTATGCACTTCACTAACAAAGTTTTTAAATACTTCAATATTCGTAGATGCATTATAAGATGTCATACTAAATACAACATTGTGTGCAATTTCTGAATTATATAATAATAAAGAGTGTAGCCAATTTATAAATTCACTATCTTCGAGTGAAAACATAGAAAGGTTTATAGCTACTTCTATTTGAATTTTATTCATCTTTAAATCATTTACTACACTATCAATAATGTATTTATCAAACTGTGATGATAATCCTATTCTTTCTGCTGCAGCTATGAAGACACCTATTGGGAATTTTTCTCCATTTTCATCTATCAAAATAGGTATTGCTTCTTTCATAATAATCTCATCATTTTCCAATAAAATAGTATCAAAACCATAACTAACCTGAAATGATTGTTTTTCAATAATAGTTCTTACACTTTGTTCAAGTATCAAAAACTTCTCAACAACTTCTGTCGGACTTACTATATAATAATAAGTTGATAAATCATCTTGCGTTTTTGAATATGCATCACTCAAAGAGTGTAATATCGAATCAATAGTTCCATACTTATCAAAAGGTATAAAACTATATCTTGCTAATACATCTTTTATCTCATATCTAGCTTCCATTTCTTTTAATTCATTTTCGAGATGTTCACAAAAAAGTTTGAGCTGACTTTCTTCTATATTTTTGATAATCATTGCAAACTCTGAACCAAAAAACCTATAAAGTGTAGCTTCATTCATATCAAATTCGTAAAACATATTTTGTACACTATGTGTAAATTCTTCAATTAGATGATTTGCTAAAACTGAACCAAACTGCTTTGTAAATATTCCAAGGGATTCTAATTTTATAGACCCAACAAATCCTTCAGCCCTAACAATAAACATATTTTTTAAATCTAACTCAAAAACTTTTTGATTTTGAAGTCCAGTTAAATCATCAGTAAATACTTTTCTTTCTAAAATACCTTTATTAATATTCAACTCATTGACAACTGTAGTATATCTTTTTAGAATTTGGCTTAAAAGATTAATAACCTTTTCAAACTCTTTATTTCCATCTTTATACTCAATTTTATGTGAAAGATTATTATCCAATGCCCCTTGCATAATTCTTTCAAAAAACTCCATAGGCTTTAAAATAAGTTTAGATATAAAGATGTAATATATACTATATAAAATAATATTTATTATAAGTAAAGACAAAATAAAATAAAATAAATAAGCTTTATTCAAATCATCTAATTCCTGAATTATAAAAGAATCATCTACAGTGTATGCCAACTTAGCTAATGGCTCATTAATAAAATAAATATCAGCCACTTTTACTAAATCTTTATTATTAATCTCATTCATATCAATATTTGGTTTCGACCATTCATAATAGAAATTCAATCTTGAAAATGCGTTTACTACTGCACCATTTTTATACAAAACAAACCTAACATTAACTGGTCTTTTGCTATTAAATAAACCTGTAGAGTTTAATTTGTACATATTATTATTTTCTAGTGATACAAAACCATTTCTAGCATCTGTTGAAACTTCTGATATATCCCAATCCATATATTTTGGATAATTTGAATTATAAATTAAAGCACTCTTTGTAAAATAAAATTGCTCATATGTTATTTTAATATGTTTTATATTGGTAGTATTTATAACTCCCCGTAAAATATTGAAAATACTCATATAATCACTAGCCATTAATGCTTCTTGAAGACTAGCGGTTACATACTCTATATGAGATGAGTTCGCTTTAGAAAATTCATCTAAAAGCTTATTTTTTTGGCTGTAATAACTATAACTAAAAAACACTATAGCAAACATAGACAAGCCCAAAGCCAAAATAATAAATTTTTTACCTATTGTTAAATTCATAATTTATTCTTTATCACTACTATACTCAACTAATTTTGATATTGAGTTTACATAAGGGTGAAATGAATTTAAAACTTCCAAAGCTTTTTCTTTGCTATCAAAATCACCTATATATATTTTAACTACGCCATTACCTAAGTCCATAGTTGAATAATCAACTATTTTGTACCTATCAACAAACCACTTTAATTCACTTTTTTGCAATGTGTTAATATCAATTTGATATTTAATTTTTGAACCAATCATATTAAGCGAATCATCGGTAACTTCCTCAAAATAAACCTCTTCAATTTCTTTTGAAAAATCTATATTTTGTACAATATTTATAGCTTGAGTAGGTTTGTTTGGCTCAATGATTTCTTCTTGAAATTCTTGAGGTATTTCAAATTCTTCAACTTTTCTAATATTTTCAACAACTACTTCTTCTGTTTCTTTTTCAGTAACAATCTCTTCTTGTTGAATATACGATTCTTCAACTTTTGGCACATCTTGTATTATTTCTTCTTTTTCTTCAACAGGAATCACTTCTTCAATTTTAACTTCTTCTATGATTGGCTTGTCTTTAATTTCTTCAGTTATTGCTTCTTCAGTTTTCACTTCTTCAACTATTGCTTCTTTAACTTCAATACTATCTTCTACTTTTACTGGCGCATCTAAGACTTCTATAGCTTTTATTTCTTCTTCTACAATTTCTTTTTCTTGAGTTATCTCATCATTAATGATTTCCACTTTATCTTCAACAGGCATCACTTCTTCAATTTTAGCTTCTTCAGTCTTTACTTCATCCAAGGCTACAGTTTCTTGTTTGATTTCTTGTGCTTCTACCAAAGGCTCTATTGGTTTGACACTTATATCTTCTATTTCTTTTTTAGGTTCAATTACCTCTTTAGAAACAGCAACTTGTGATTTTTGTGTCAAATCTATATTCATAAGTTCTTGATTTGCTTTTGAATCTTTTGGCATATCTACCAAAATAGATTTTTGTGTGGTCTCATCAAATTCTATTTCTTTAGTTTCTACAACTGTATCTTCAGAAACTGTCATATACTCAACTGCCCCTTTTGATTTGCTTGGAGTTCCAAGAGGTAAATCTTTATATTTGCTATATAATTCTTGTTGATGTTTTATATGTTCTACCACAGGGTAATATCTATCTTTAACGCTTGATGATAATAATGAAAGAGCAATATGAGCATCTTCATATCTAGAGAAAACTCCGTATACAATTTTTATCCATTCACCATTTGGACCATATCTAAAAGTCAATGAACTATCATAAATATCTTCACTATCAATAAGATCTATTGCATCATCAAGATTTGCAAAAGTTACTAAATTAATAGTATAATAATCTCCATTAGTATTAACAAATTCTTGTTTAAACTTACTATCTGTTACATAAGCTTTAGGAGGTTTTGGTGCCATTTTTATTGTTTTTGTTTGAACAATTGCTTTTGGTTTTAGCTCATCAAAACCATTTATAAACTTTCTATATAAATCTTTAATTTTATCAATAGTTACTATTTCATATGTTTTTGATTGGGTTTGATTGATTTGAGAAAGAGCACTATTTGCTTCTTCACTAGTAGCATAAATACCATATGCCATAATGCTTCTTAATTTATAATCTTTTAAAACATCCACAATAAATGCTTGTTTTGATAAACTATTTTGTTTCATATATCCAAATGCATCATATATGGTCTCAAAATCACTTACAAATATAGTAAAATCATCATCCTCGGCATCTAAGAATTTATCTTTAAAGACTAATATATCATCAATTGAATCAACAATTTCAATCTCTTTAACTACTTCTTTTTCAGATAAAGAAGCACTCACTTCAGCTTTTGCAATTTGATTAGTTTTCATCTCCATTTTTTCAAAATAGTTATTGTTATATCCGCTCTTGCTAAAATCAATAAATTTATCTTCATATGGACTTAAATCAAAATATTCTATTAATCTTCCAGTTTCTAATAAAAGCTTGAAAAAATCATTTAATCTATTTTCATAAAACTCTATCAAAGAAACTTCTGCAGTATTTAGCTGTCTTTGTGATGTCAAAAGTGTTTGTAAATCTTGCTCTCCATTTTTAAAAGCTTCCCAATATGAATCAACTGTTACTTTAGATGAATTAACTTCTTCTTTCGTACTTGAAATTGAGCTTTCCAGAGCCTTTAAAGATTGAAATAAATTTGAAACAATCCATTTAACCTTTCGTTTTTCTTCTTCAACTTTATATCTAAACTCTCTAATTGTGCTATAAACAGATTTCATTTTATTAGCATCTCTACCACCATTATAAAGGTTGTATTTAAATGTTATAAATGCTTCATTAGAATCTTGAGTATAAAGGTCTTCTGGCTCTATATCTTTATTGTAAGTTCTTGTTGTAGTCAATTCTAAATCAATCGCTGGTCTAAAGCTAGATTCTGCACTTTTTAATTTAAACTTTTCAGCTTCTATATTAAGGAGATAACTTACTATATTTAAATTTTGTGTATGAGCTAATTCTATTAAGTTTTCAAGTGGCTCAATAGGAGTTTCAAATTCATATTCATATGGAAGTGTATATTTGAAATTTTCTCCAACTATATATTCATAATATTTCAATGATTCAACAAATTTTGATTTTGTTTTACTAAATTTTGTCTCAGCATTTGCAACACTAGCTTTTATTGAGCTGATATCACCTATACTTGCCGCTCCAAGGTCATATTTGATAGTTACAATTTCTAATATTTTATTTAGCATTTCCATATTAGCTTTTGTGACACTTAGTGCATTTGAGCTAAATACTACTCCAAGATATGCTTTTATTGCATTTTGTATCTCTTGATTAAGTGCTAGTTCATATCTATTATTTGCAACTTCAAGAGATTTTTCCAATCCCTTGATTTTATTTATAGTTGCTCCACCAGAATAAAGATTTTGCTTTATCTGAAATTTCAGAGTTTCATCAGTAAATCGTTTATCTGATTCATCTTCTCCATCATCGCCTGGAGTTTTATGTGTTTTTCCATATCTATATTCTGCGTCCAATGTTGGCTTATATCCAGAATATGCATCATCAAGATTGAGTTGTGCTTGTCTTACTTTTTCCCTAGCAGCTTTTATATTATGACTGTTGGCAACAGATTCCAAAACTACATCAAATAGTGACACTTTAACATATTTTTCAATATCCCCATCAATCTCTTGTGAAAATACTTTTTTTGGCTTAATCGTAATTATTGGTGATGTAGCAATACCAATTTGCCCTGTCTTTTCACCACTTATAATATTTAACCCTTTTGTATCTTCAATTGGTTTATAAATATCCAATTCTTGGATTATTTCAGGTGATTGTGTAGGCTCTACATTTGATAATTGCTCTTCACTATTAGCAATAGAAATATTACAGATTAAAAAAGCTGTAATTACTGAAATTTTAATTTTTTTTCTAAATTTCATCATTTCTTTTCAATCCTAACTATTATATAACCATTGTCGTTAGTGTTATCTATACCTGTTAAATTAAGTTTCAATAAATCTATTTGAACATCTTTGATATCATATCCAAGTTGTCTTATCAGATTTCTCGTATTGATAGTTCTAGCCAAAGAAATTTGTTTCATGACCGTTGCACTTATTTGATTTTTTGGGTCAACTGCACTAATCTTCACTACATGTCTTGGATTTTTTTGTTTAATATCATTTATAAACTCTTTAATCTTCAAGATAGTTGGATTATCAATTTTTATATCACTACTTCCAAAATTTAGTATCATATAATCCTCACTAACAAATGTCTCTTGTTTTGTAACTTCATCTTCATAAATTCTACTTAAATCTTTTCCTGCACTTTCAATATCACCTATATCTTCTTCTGTTTCTAAATCTTCAATAACATCTTGTTGTTTTTGTTTTACTATAATTTCTTCTTTATTTTCTTGTGGCTTTAAAATTATCTCATCAGTTGCAACAGTTCCAGTATATGAAACTTTAAATTTAAACTGAGCATAATAAGCAATATTTACAATCGTAATCAATAAAAATAATAGCATAACCAATATAACTGATGAAAATATATCCACGAATGGTGGCCACGGATTAAACTCTTCATCACATCTTTTTTTTGACATACTATTTTTTCAAACCATTTTCTATATTTTTTAATCTTGTATCAAAATTTGATACGAACTGTTGCATTAAGTCTTGATTTTCTTTTTGAAGTTCTAGTAATTGTTTAATTGTTTTGTGTTCACTTGTTGCAATATTTGCAAGTCCTTGAATAGACTCATCAAGCATATTTGAGTTAGAATATTGATTAAGATTGAGCTCTTTTACAGCACTTACTAGACTTTCCAATATAGCAACTTCATTACCACTTGCTTTTGTAGTTGCATTTAGATTTTCTGATAACATTTTATATACTATTTCATTACCTTCTGCACTTTTTTTAAGCTCTTCTTTAAGACCACCAAAAGATTCTGATAAAACATCAACAAATCTACTACTTGAAAATATATCTGTAGATCCCCCACCAGTACCTGAAGAGGCTTTCATAAAATGACCTCCACCCACTGTTTCATGAAATTGTTGTATAACTTCACTTGATTGAGTATCGATAATTTTACCTTTCATCCAATCTTCTATATCTTCTATAAAAGTTTCTTGATTTCTTGCTAAAATATATGCTTTTATACTCAAAATAATAGCAGTAGCAACCCCAAATAATGAAGAACCAAAACCAATAGCCATACCACTAAGAGGTCCAGCAAAGCCAGCCATAACTTCTGCTAGATTTATATCCCCAGCAAGAGATAAAATAATACCACCCATTTCATCAATAGCTTTAAGTAACCCTGTAAATGTACCAAAAAGACCTATCATTAGTGCAGTTGCAGTAAAGAAGCCAATATATGATTTTTGGTTTGCAAATTTATCTTCTAGCCATGCGGTAACATCTTTGGCTTCAGATTGAGTGAAATAAAGTGTCCCTCCTTGCGCACGCTTGTAAAACATATGTGCAATAGACGCTGGCATAATTCTATCTATACCTTTTAGATAATAAGTAAGCTGATCACCTTTTTTATATGCCAAAATACCAAATGTACCTGCTAGCATTGTAAGCCTAAAGGCTGCATGATAAACTATAATCATACCAATAGCAAGCACTGTTAAAACTGCGATATTAAAGGCTAATGTTGACATAAAAAATGATATAAACATTTTAAAGTTTGCAAACACTAGGAAAAAAATAAACAGCCATAAAACAAAGTAGATTTTTAATATTTTGAGTCTTCGCATAATCTACCTTTAAAAGAGAAACAATATAATTGCGATAATAAGACCTAAAGCAACTGTTGTAACTTGTTTTGTCATATTATCTGCAATATTCACAAAGCCACCAGAAAGTTCTGTACTCTCTCCAACAATAATTAATCCTATATCTACACCATTGATATCTGTTACTTTTTTTACACTTCTATAATACCCATCAGCAACCAAATATTTATTTTCCAAAAATATTTTAAATGTATCATCTTTTATTTCTGACAATAATCCAGCAAATCTTGTATCATATCTTGTATTTTCTATAGTATAAGTTTGATTTACATCTTTATATTTACCAGTTTTTGATTCCAAAGAAATAAAAGTCAACATTTTTTTATCTAAGATAAATGTATATTCACTATTTTCTCTTGTAAACATAGCTCTAAGATTATGAATTGATTCTTTTATTTCGATTACACCAAATACATTCCCATCTTTTATCAAAGGATAAAGATAAACCAAAAATATACCATCTGCTAGTACTTCAGAACCAAAAATTGGCATTTTACTAGTGATTATAGAGTTAATCGTATTTCTGAAAATTTGGTCTCTACTTAAAGTGCTAATAAAACTGATATTTAAATCAAGAAAACCAGCTTTGACAAATTCATCATTAAGCCTATTTTGGAACTGATTCATTATCTCTTTATTATTAGTTTCTACAGAGTTTAAAAGTGGTTGATTTTGTAATATTGGAATAACTAATTTTTGAAATTGTTTTTGTTTTTGTTCAAATTTTGCACTTAAATTTAATTCATAAGTGTTTGACATACTTTGATATACTTCTTGTGATACTTTATCTGTCATTGTAGTAATGATATACATACAAAAAAATATGGCAGAAATTGAAATTACACTCAAAGATGTAAACCAAAGACCTTTATTTCTTTTTAGTTTTGACAAAAGCTCTTGCAATCTCTTTATTAGAGTAAACATATAAAAACCTTTAAGTTTAAAAATTAACCATTATTTTATCCTATTAAAACTTAAATAGTAATATGTTTTATAAAATTTAATATTATTTATCTGCAAAAAATAATTTTTTTACAAAAATGTTTAATTTTCTCTCAAAGAATTTTGTGCAATATCTTTGAGTGGCTTGATTAAATATCTCAAAATAGTTTTTTTACCTGTCAAAATATTTACATTTGCAACCATACCTGGAAGTATTGGAGTACTATCATCAAAGCCCAATGAATCCGCTTCAACTTTAATAATATAAAAAATATTACCCATTTTATCTTCAGTACTATCTGGTGCAATTGAGACTATTTTACCTTCTAGTAATCCATATCTAGAAAAATCATAAGCTGTTACTTCAATTGAAACTTTTTGTCCACTCCAAATCTGAGCCCTATCGGCTGATTTTATCTTGGCTTCGATGACTAGCTTATCTTCCATAGGTGTAATTTCAGCTATATTATCACCTGGCTTGATAATCCCTTCTAGTGTATTAAAATACAACTTATTTACAATTCCATTTACTGGACTCACTACCGCTTTTCTTTGGTCTCTATCTTGACTAGCTTTTAATTTTTCTTCAATTTGTTTGATACTAAGTCTCACTTCAGATAATTGTTTGAGATTTTTTGACAACATTTCGGAGTTTACACTATCAACTTTTTTTTGTGATTCTTGTATCTCTTGTTCTACAATTGGAATACTACTTCTTACATCTTGAATTTCAGTAAATAATTTTTGCTTTTTGGATAATTCTGCTAAATAATTCTTTCTTGAAACAACATTTTTTTGCAAAAGTGCTTCTTGTATCTCCATATTTTCATTTGCAAGACGAAGTTCAATTTCAAGGTTGTGAGAGCGAGTTACTAACTCTTCTAATTTTAGTCTTTTTTGCTGTAACTGATCACCCGCAATTCCTAGCTGTCTTTTGTGATTTGCATTTTCTTCATAAAAAATTTGCAACTCATTTTGAAGTATATTGCCAATTAAACTCTCAAATTCCTCAGGGTAAGTCAAAGTTTTTGAGCCTATCAAAGCTTCAAGTCTCATAGCCCTTGCTCTAAGAGCCATCATTTCCAACTCTTGAGACCTCAAATCTGCCATAAAATACTCATTTCGTAAGGTATATAAAACATCTCCTTGCTTTACAGTATCACCCTCACGCACCAATATATCAGAGATTATTCCACCTTCAAAGTGTTGTAGTACTTTAGTTTGACCTGATGGGATTACTTTTCCCTCACCTTTTACAACTTCATCTATTTCAGTGATTGCTGCCCAAATAAAAAATATTACAACAAAAGCAATCATTGGATAAATTACAATTTTATAGTTCCAATCTTCATCTTGATAGTGTAATTTCATATTTTTCCTTGCGAAGGATTTTTAAGAGCGTTCAAAACTGCATCCCTTGGACCATCAGCTACTATTTTACCATTGTTTACAACTATTATTCTATCTACAAGCTCCAATGCTGCAAATCTATGAGTTATCAAAATCAATGTTTTGGAAGCAACAATTTCTTTCAAGCTATCCATCAATCTTTTTTCAAGCCCCACATCTAGCCCCGTGGTTGGTTCATCAAGTATCATAATAGATGGGTCATTGACAATAGCTCGAGCAAGTCCTACAAGATGTCTTTGCCCCACACTTAGATTACACCCTCTCTCTCCTACATTTAGCCCATCACCTTGTCCGCTTTTTTTGACAAGCTCTTCAAGCCCTGTAAGGGTAATAATCTCCATCATTTTATCTTTGCTAATAGGTTTTGATAATTCTATATTTTCTTTCAAAGTTCCATTAAACAAAAACGGCTCTTGCGTCATAACCCCAATATTTTGTCTTATTTCTACAGGATGAAGAGTAGATACATCATGATTATCTATAAAAATACTCCCTTTTGTAGGATGCAGTAATCCAGTAATTAGTTTCAAAATAGTTGATTTACCAGCTCCAGTTTGACCAATAACACCTATTTTTTCTCCAGCTTTTATCCTAAAAGAGATATTATCAACCGAAGGGTATTTGGAGTTTTTAAAATAATATGTCACATTTTTGAACTCAATATTTCCACTAAGTTTGCCAAGCCCTACTTCGATATTTTTTTCATTTTCCAATGGAAGATGCCAAAAATCTCTCAAATTCATCAAAGAGTCTTTTATTTCTTTAAATTTAATAACCATAGTAGATAAATTGATAACTGGAACCATTGCACGACTAGCTAGTATAGTAACTGCTATAAGTCCACCCACACTTAGCTCTTTATCAGCGATTTGAAATACTCCAACAACTACGACTAATATTGTAGTAAGCTGGATTAGTGTTTGGGATGTATTCATAGCTAGTGCATTTACAGCTTGTATTTTGACTTGGATATTTTCAGCATAGTTAATAGTATTTCTCCAATTATACAACTTAGATGAAGTCGCATTGGATAGTTTTACCGTATCACTTCCTTGAATTGACTCTACTAGATAATTGTGTTTTGACTGCATATTATCAAGGTGTTTTTTACTCAAGTTTGATATAGGTATTTGTAAAGCAAGATTTATCAAAATCACAACGATTGCAATAAAAAATGGTACAAGTGCAACTGCAGGAGAAATAAAATAAATAGCAATAAGTGCAAATATAAAAAATGGAAAATCTATAATCTGAACCAGAGATTTAGTAGCAAAGAAATCCCTTACAGTAGCAAGTTCACGGAATAAATTTGCTTTTGCACCAGTCATCATAGTATCATATTGAGCTTGAATACTAAGTACTCTTTTCATCAAATCTTCTTCAAGATATAGTGATAGTTTTTTACCTGTTTTATCTATAATATGACTTCTTACACTTTTGAAAACAAGCTCAAAAATAAGTATTATAATAAGACCAAAACTAAGAACAAATAATGTCTCATATGCTTGATTTGGTACAACTCTATCATATACTATCATTATAAAAAGTGGCACAAAAAGGGCAAATAGATTGATAAAAAATGTCAAAACACCCACTTCAACATATGATTTCCAAAACGATTTAACTGGATTCCAAAACCAATTGTTATTGACAACTTGATCAAGCAACTCTTTTTTTGACTCTTCTCTAAAAACTAATATTGCTCTTTTATATCGATTTAGCTCTTTTAAATCTATTTCAAATCTTTTTTCTTCTACTACATCAAAAAGTTCTATTTTTTTATTTGCTATGTTTTTTTGGTAAATTACAGGATTTCCATCACTATCAATGATAATACATGGTAAAAAGTGTGTCGGTATTTCAGATGCTTTTATCTCTTTTTCCAAAGATACCAAACCAATTTGTTCTGATACTATAGAAATTGATTCTACATCAAATCCATCTTCTTTTATGGCATCAAAACTAAGTATTGTATCAATACTCACATCACCATAATAAAAGTCGAGAAGATATTTATATGTCAATAAAAGTGGACTATGCTCTTTATTTTGCAAATTTTACCTTATAATAATTCTTAATCTACCATTGTAGCATATTTCATCTTGGATATCAAATCTTCAAAAACTTTTGCCAAAGCTTCAACTTGAGAGATATTTGTTCTCTCATTTATAGAGTGAATTGTGTCATTGATTACACCAAACTCAACTGTATCCACACCAAATTCACCAAAAAATCTTGCATCACTAGTACCTCCTGCGGTACTTAGTTTGGTATCAACCTTTGTGATATTTTTTATTGATTTTTGCAAAGCTTGTACTATCAAAGAATCTTTGTTTGTCACAAAAGGTTTTGCACTTTGAGAGAGTTTCAAAGTAAAATCAAGCCCTTTGAATTTGTCGTTTATAAACTCTTCTATTTTTTGTATATCTGTTTTAGTTGAGTTTCGCACATTGAACATAATCTTAAGCTCTGCTGGAGTAACATTTGTCACTTCCATACCTGCTCTTATATCAGTAATCACTAGCTTACTAGGAGCAAAATACTCATCCCCACTATCAAGGTCAATTCCTGCAATTTGTGGTAATATCGGAGCTATAAGCTCAACTGGATTGATACATTTGTTTGGATAAGCAGCATGTCCTTGTACCCCTTTTAGAGTAAGCACACCATTGATAGAACCTCTTCTTCCCACCTTAATAGCATCACCAAAAACCTCTTCACATGTAGGCTCAGCAACTATTGCAAAATCTGGCAAGAAGTTGATTTCTTTTAGATGTTTTAGCATCTCCACAGTTCCATACTTCGCATCACCCTCTTCATCACTTGTAAGCAATATAGAGATAATTCCATCAAATTCTTGTGTATTTTTTACCGCATGACAAAAAGCAGCCACACCACTTTTCATATCTTGCGTCCCACGAGCTATGATAATATCATCTTTGATAATAGGCAAAAACGGGTCACCCTCCCAACCACTTCCAGCTGGAACCACATCTATATGCCCTGCAAAACAAAGATGAGTATCACTAGTGCCAAACTTTTTGTAATAAAGCCTATTCTTCACACCTTCCATATCAAGCTTGATACATTCAAACCCTTCCAAATAAGAGTCCAAAAACAAAAAAGTCCCTGCATCATCAGGTGTAACTGATTTGAATTTCAATAATTTTATAAATAGTTCTAATAGCGTCATTTTATCTCCGTGAATCTAAAAGCGTAAAGTGTGAGTCGTAAGTCGTGAATAGTAAAATACAACTCTCAACTTACACTTATATTATCCTTATTTTATCTACATTATCTTAAATTTATACTTTTTAGATATCAATAAGTCACCCTATGCATATCTATCAAAGCTTTAATATACTCGCCTTGTTATCTAATGATATAACATCACCTATGAATTTTGTAAAATCTACCATTATACTACCCACAATTTATTTTTGTATTGACCATTCAAAAACTCTTGTTCAAATTTATGAATTATTTTATCAAGAGAACTTTGTTCTAAGCCTTGTTTTTCCAATGCAGATGTACTTTGTACCAAAGAAGCCATAAAAATAGCTTTTTCTCTAGCTCTTTGCTCTTTTAGTTTATCCAAAGATATTATTTCATTCCCTGCAAAATCAAGTCCCAATAAACTTGTAATTTTCTCAACTGTACTAAGCTTTACATCATCACCAGCAAAAAATCTATTAAGAGTCCTTATTCCGATACCTGATAATAATGCTAAATTCTCTATAGTAATATTAAGTTCTTGTTTTCTATGTTTGATTTTGTTTATTAGCTCTAATCGTGTCATGATATATCCTTTGTAATATTATGCCATAAATGACATATAAAATCAATATATTAAACTTAAATCTACTCTAGTATAGTACAATTTTATTATTTACAAGATATAATGCCACTCATAAGATATTATAAAAAAGTGTAAATATGAAAGAATCAAGAGATACCATAGCTACAAGATTGGCTCTAATACTCACGAAGCTAAACAACGGTGAACGATTTACCGTAAAAGAGCTTGAAATAGAATTTAATGTGACTGAGCGAACAATCCAAAGAGATTTAAAGGAAAGGCTATCTTATATCCCTCTTCAAAAAGAAAAAGGATATTATTTTATGCCTGATTATGCACTGGGTAAACTTAGCTTCAACGACATCAAAAACTTTGCAACACTTAGCGGTATCAAATCCCTTTATCCAAAACTTAGTCATAATTTCATAGTAGATATATTAAACTCCAAAATCAACAAAGCATACCTTATCAAAAATCAAGGATTTGAAAATATAGCTCATAGATACGATTGGTTTGAATCTATAAGTAATGCTATATTGAACACTTTTGAGATTGAGTTCGAGTATAACGACAAAAAACGAACAGTCAATCCATACAAACTAATCAATAACAACGGTGTATGGTATTTGCTTGGTGAAGAAGAGAACAAGCTAAAAAACTATACATTTTCAAAACTAAAAAATCTACATCTTAGAGAAAACAACCAATATATCCCCAAAAAAGAGTTTTTGGACAAAATTGAACAAAATGACACAAACTGGTTTTCTGATAATATTATAGAAGTCGTCCTTGAAATAGATAACACCATAAAAGACTATATTGCAAGAAAAGATATATTTCCAAACAAAAAAACTATAAAACAAACCGATGATAAGCTGATACTCTCTACAAATATATCATACGATGAAGAGATACTCGGCATCGTGAAATATTGGCTTCCATATATCAAGATAGTATCACCTGTATATTTACAAGATAAGTTAAAAAATATTTTAAAAGAATATTTAGGATAGTTTATGTTACAATAGCGACATATAAACATAAGGATAAATGTTATGTACTCTATCAAGTTAGATGTTAATGACAATATGTATGACAAATTTATGCTATTAGTTAGTAGTATTTCTACAAAAGATATTAAAATTAAAGAGATACAAAAAACAGATGCTCATGAGAATAAAAATTCAAATGATTTATCATCGCTTGGCGGTATTTTAAATAAATATGCTGATATATCAAAGATAGATTTGGAAGAAAAAGCTTGGGAACTTCATATTTCGGATAAGTATAAATGATACTTTTAGATGCAAATTATATATTAAGGTTTCTTTTAAAAGACAATCTTGAGATGTATGAGATTGTAAAAGATACTGTAATTTCCAATGATTGTTTTGTATTAAATGAAGTTTTGACTGAAGTAGTTTTTGTATTGCTCAAAGTCTATAAAATAGAAAAAATTGATATTTCAAATTCATTGAAACAGTTTGTTGGATTTGATAATATTATCATGAGCGATAAACTATCCATTTTGCTGTCATTAGAAATATTTGCAAATAAAAATCTTGATTTTGTTGATTGTATATTATGTGCCAAATCTGATAAATATGAAATAAAAACCTTCGATAAACAACTTCAAAAGTGTATTAACTCAAAAATTTCTTAAAAAACCCATTTTCATTTTCTAAAAACGACATAACCTGTCGGATACCAATGTTATGCTTCTAAATATCAAAAATTTAGGAGGATAATATCATGCTACCATTTATTTTAGGCGGAGCATTAGGCGGTGTTGCATTGGCTGCGACACAATATGGATTAAAAAAGTTTTTTGATGACAAAGAATCAAAAGATGATTGCTTATATGACAATGTAGTCCCTTGTCAAGCGGTAGAAAATGCTTGGCTAGATTTTGAACATATGAGGTATCATTTCCCATTGTTTTATAGTAGTATATTATCGCAACTACAAAATATCATATACGAAACAGAGCTGTTAAAAACCAAACTATATAAAACATCTATAACTTCACTACATACAGAACTTAGTAAGGTAAAAAATCTTCCTTTGGAAGTGAAAATGCCACCATATATCAAACTTGTTGATAAATATACTTTTAAAGTCACAAATGACGATGTAAAAGCAATATTTGAAGAACAAAACAAAATGCTTATGGAAAGCAAACAATATATAGATTCCAAACTAGATAAGCTTACTACAATCATCCCCAATTCAAATGACTATTTGTCATACGGTGAAGATGATAAGGAGTTGATAGAAAATCTTATCGTACTAAACAATGCAATAAATGATGCAACTTGTAAAACAATGACATCAGATGGAGAAACTCTTAGCAGGGATGTAAAAAAAGCTTTGGAGAAGATAAAGACTATTATCAGTTAGTCAAAAGTTAAATATATAAAATAAGGATTATTATGTTACAAAAAATTAAAACTTCAATATTTGCTTTGGTAATATTTCTGACAACCAATGCTTTGGCAGGTGAATCACCAATTAAAATCAATGTAAAAAGAGCTTATAATCAAGCTTATCACTATTATTACCAAAAAATTATTATTACATCGCTAAAAGATAACTTGGTAGTCAATCAAGTATTAGTAAACAAAGGAAACTGCAAGTTTCCAGAGTTTGATTTGGGAATAGAAAACAATACTATCGCTACTATCAAAGTAGTACCTAGAAAGCTTAAATACGGTGAAAGTATGGAAATCAGACTCCATAAAATGTAATATCTTGAAAATAGATGTTGATACCAACTATGGTGAATGGGGTATTGAATATTGATAAAATAGCACATATATGGATATGATAATAATCTTAGAAAAATTGTTATCTATTCATAAATATTGTATAAATCACAAGTAATTTATAAGGTGATTTTGTATATTATTTTGTGGAGATGAACTCTTATGTCGGATGTTAAACAATAGCTATAATTTATTGTTTAACTCATTACAGTAAATATGTATTTTTTGTTTACCTATAAAATAGTGAAAGAATTATTACATACCGTAGTTTATATAAACGATTTGTAAAAAAGATTAATTTAGGAATAAAATATGACCAATGTAAAAGGATATAATAATAGTGATCTAAATATTCAAGAAATAAAATTAGATAAAGCTATTCAGAACTTTTTAGAAAGAAACAGTTATGAAAACTATAATGTAGAAAAAGTTGATATTGACGAAAATATTGATATTGATTTTATCAAAATCAATCATATTTCTTATGACAGAAGCAAAGATGAAACTGATATAAACCTTGTAGATTTTCAACAAATATTAAGTGCAATATCTTCAAAGACTAAAAGATTTGTATATGTGATAGAAAGTTCTGAAAATGGAGTAGATTTATATTTAGGAACTCAAGATGATTCAAAAGATTTTTTAGATGATACTTTTAATGGTATTTATTCAGGTTCTCAAACAGCAAAACAAGATAAACCAAAATTTGATAATAATAATTTTTCAAAGGCAATGTTAGGTATTCCCTCTTTAAAAAGAGATTCAAATAAAAAATATAAACAATCATTGGAAAAAATACTATTTCCAATGCAAGGAAAGAATTTTCGTATAGTAATAGTTGCTAAAAGTTATGGCAATAGTACAATCAAAGAGATAATTTCAAACTATCAAAATCTTGGTAATGAGTTTCATAGGCTAGTTAAACAAAGTAAAAATATCCAAAAAAGTGATTCTACATCAGAAGGGATTACATTAACAAATGGGACTAGCTTTTCAAGTACAGAGACTCCTACAGTTGTAAAAAGAGGTGTTGACTTCATTAGAGATATTGTCACTTTTTTTAGTGAGTATGAAAAAGGTGATGGCTGGGAACTGTTAAAAGATGACCCAAAAACAAGTAAACGAGATATTGATTTTGATTCAAAAAAACATGTACAAAATCTAAAAACGAATGAGTCCTCAAAATCATTTTCTGAAAACAAAAGTGAAAGTAAAAATCAAAATACTACAAAAACAGATACATTAGGTATAACCTTTGATGAGATAAATAAATCTGCTGAATATTGTGAAAAACTCATTGATAAATACATAGAAAGATTTCAAAAAGGTTTAAATCATGGTATGTGGAATACAGCCTTATATATTCAATCAGATAGTGAAACTACACTAAGTGAATTAGAACACACTTTAAAAAGTGTTTATAGTGGTGATGAAACCTATTTTGAAGCAATACGATTTAGCGAGAATTTAAACCATAATCAAGAAGTAAAGATAGAAAACTTACCAATATTGTATTTTGATAAATCAATACAACACCCAATCCATAACTCTTTTTCAGGGTTTTCATCTGCTATAAATACAGAAGAGTTATCAATCCTTTCAGCATTACCAAATAGTGATATAGATGGAATTAGTGTATCAAAGATTTCCAGTTTTGGATTAACACAAACAAAAAATATTGATAAATATAACTCTATAGAAATTGGAAATGTATTAAATAAGAAAAAACCCACAAATCAAAAATTTAAACTTTCATTAGATGGTTTAAATTCTCATTTATTTGTTTCAGGTATTACAGGTGGTGGTAAATCAAACACTATAAAAGGCATTTTAGAAAAGCTACAAGATAAAAACAATTTAGAAAATAAAATTCCATTTTTGGTTATTGAACCTGCAAAATCAGAATATAAACATCTCCTCAAAAAAATACCAAATTTGCAAATATTTAGACCAGGAGCAAAGGGCGATATTTTTAGATTTAATCCCTTTGTCTTTGAACACAGCAGACAAAACCATAGCGTAACTTTAACTAAACATGTGGATATGCTAAAAACTACATTTAGTTCAGCTTTCCCAATGTATGGACCGATGCCATATATTTTAGAAGAAGCTATTCATAATGTATATAAAAACAAAGGATGGAATTTTGAAACAGAAGACCATCCTTATTACACAGATTCTAGTGAAGCAGATTATGATAGAAAAAGTTTACTTTTCCCAAATATGGAAGATTTAAAAGAAGAAGTTGAAAGAGTTGTAGATAATGCAGGATATTATCAAGATTTACAAAACAACATAAAAGCAGCACTAAAAACTAGGATAAATAATCTTACATTAGGTGTAAAAGGAAAAATATTTAATTCAAGACACACTTTTGATTCTAAAATTTTATTTGAAACTCCTACTGTAATTGAGTTATCCAATATTGTAGATGATGAAGAAAAAGCTTTTTTAATGGGATTAATTCTTAATAAACTTTATTCTTATAAAGAAGAACAAGGAAGTGATAATAAGTTAAATCATATTACTGTTATAGAAGAAGCCCATAGACTGTTACCGAATATATCATTAGATAAAAGTGGGGAAGAAGCGAGTTCAAGAGCTAAGGCAATAGAAACATTTACAAATATTTTAGCCGAGATTAGAGCCTATGGTGAAGGAATTATAATTGCAGACCAAATAGCGTCAAAACTTCATAGAGATGTAATAAAAAATACAAACATCAAAATAATTCACCGAACAATGGATTATGAAGATAGAGATATAGTAGGAAAAGCAATAAATCTAACTGATGACCAAATCCTAGATATTGCTGAACTAAAAGCAGGTGAAGCAATAGTGCATAACAGAGATATTCATCAAGCCTTTATGGTAAAAATAGATGAATTTACAGAAAAAAAGATTTCCAATGACGAAGTTTATACTTTTTATACCAACTTTATGCAAGACAAGAAGCATGATGACTATGAATATGAGCTACTGTTTGAAAGATGGTTTTATTTAGAAAATCAAGATAAACCAGACATGAGTAGATTTGATTTTGAAAGTTTAAAAGTTAAATTTGTAGAGTTTATCAACTCAATTTTCTTTGACTCAAAAAATATTTTGGAAAATTGGAATAAGTTAAAAAATAATATAGGCGATTTTAAAAATGAAAAAGCTTATATCTATGTAGTAACTAAACTTTGGAATAAACTTAACTATTTATCCAATATGCAGTTTTATAAAAATATAGATTGCTATATGGATACCAATAAAGGGTTAATCACATTATTGCTTACAATAATTGAGAATAAAATAGATAAACTAGATGAAAGAGTAGATAACTTTAAAAACTGTTTTTTACACTTTAGTCTCAAAAAAGTCTATCCATCTATGAAATATTATCAAGAAGAGGACACAGACTATACTTTGCTTCTTTTAGAAAATATTACATCAAATGAAGAGATTTATGAATATGTAAATGTTACAATGAAAGAAGATATACCACTAAATGAAAGGCTTGATAAGATTTTGCAAAAAATATTTAAAACAACAAATCCACAATTAAGGCACTCTATTGGTGCTATAAGAAGTGGTAAAAAAGAGATAGATTTCTCAATAATTGCCAAAGAGAGGTTTTAAAATGTTTCAAGCTATGATAAGTGAAATTGCTAAAAACAAAGAAGTTTTTAAACCATCATTTGATGAAATCAATAAGAAGATGTCACCAAGTGAATTATTGAAAAGTTCTGAAAGTTTTGGGATTAGTGGGGATAAGACTGAAATAGAAAATATTAAAAATGAAGTAAATGAAAAACAAAATATAAAAGATAAATCAGAGTATTCTGATAAAATAAATGAAAATATCAGAACTGAAAAAGAGCTTGATATTTATGAAGATATTCCTCTTGAAGAAACAATAGTAAATGATAGATTAGTTTTAAAAGACAGCTCTATAAATCCAGATGTTAAAGATGCTATGGGACGGACAAATTTAGAAAGAATGGAAAAAGGACTTGCTCCATTAGATGAAAAAGGTGAATCTTATAATCTTCATCATGTTGGACAAAAAAATGATTCACCACTTGCAGAGTTGAAAAATGGAACTCATAAATCTGAGTATTCAACTCTACATGATACAAGTATCAAAGAAAGTGCTATAGATAGAGAAGGATTTGATAAAGAAAGAGCAAATCATTGGAAAGCAAGAGCAGAAGAAATTAAACAAGAAAGGGTAAAAAATGTATAGTGAAATAAAAAATTTAAATATTGATAGTGCAAAATCAGTAAGTGATGAACAAATAAGTACTTTTGAAAAAGAACTTAATATATCTTTTGGAAATGAGTTTAAAACTTATTTAAAAGAGTTCGGATGTATTTCAAAAGATTATTTAGAGTTTTATGGAATATGTGGGGAAAACAATTCTATACCTAGTGCCATTTTTGCGACTAAATCAATGAGAAATAATGTTCCTAATTTTTCTAAAGATTTGATAGTTTTTTATGAAATTGGTGATGGAAGATTTTATTGTGTTGATACTAATGATAATGTATATTTGTGTGATTTTGATAAAGTTACTGATACTAACACTTCATTTAAAAGCTTTTTAATAAACAAAATAAAAAATATTTAATTGTAGGAAAATTGATGCAAAACAATCTAACCAAATCAGATTTAAGAAATAAAATAGAGAATTTAGAAAAATATTTTTCTAAATATAAAAAACAAGATGCTATAAAAAAGCTCGATGAAGTCAAAGATAGACTAAATAATCAAGAGTATAAAATAGCTGTAGTTGCGAATATGAGTGCAGGTAAATCTACTTTTATCAATGCATTGTTTGGTAAAGAAGTTTTACCTGCATTTAATCATGCTACAACAGACAGTGCAACATATATCTACTCAAAACCTAACATAGAAAAAAAAGCTGAAATATTTTTTTCCGATGGTAAAAAAAGTATCACAGTAGCTCAAGATTTAGAAAAAGAAATCAAGCAGTATGCTCAAAAAGATGAAGACTGCAAAGATGATAAATATAAAAATGTTGAAAAAATAGAACTGTATTATCCTTTTGAAAATCTTCAAACATCTTCAAGCGAAGATTTTAGTATCACTTTTATAGATACCCCTGGACCAAATAGCATAGGAGATTATGGGCAAAAGCACAAAGACCAAACACGAAAGGTTTTAAATGATGTCGATATGGCTCTATTTACTTTTGATTATGGACAACTTGATGCAAATTTAAAAAGTGATGAACAGGGTTTATGGAATACCATTAAAAAAAGATGTGAAAAAGATAAGAATTTTGAAGTACATTTTTTAATCAATAAAATTGATATGGCAATGGAAGACAACTTCAAAGATGTAAAAAATATTGATGATGCTAAAAAAAATTGGGGTATTTATGAGCAAAAAGCTATAGAGAAGTTAAAAAAAGCTGCTAACTCTTATGGAGTTACTGAACCTAAAATATATACAGTTGCTTCAAAATTTGCTCTTTTGGACAGAGATGATATTTCGTGGGATAGCCCACTTGAAAGTTTCCAAAAGAAATTTAAACAAATTTTTACTGATATTTGGGAAGATGAGTATATAAAATATTTAGGAATAGCCGAACTTGAAAATGATATTAACAATTATATCAACACAAGTGTAAAAGAAAAAATCCTAAAAATTGCATTTGATAATATTGGAATTCTTAAAAATGAAGAACTTATCAGTTTAACAGGTAGAGTCCAAACTTTAAGTAAGCCAAAAGAAGAAGCAACTAAAAATGTAAATCAGGCTTTACTATTTTTAGAAGGTGATGCAAAAAAATTAGAAAATGATATGATAGCCAGATTTAAAGAATTAAGTCATAAAGCTATTGAAGAAATAAATGATTTAATAGATTCAGCGATTCAAAATGAGCTCTATTCAAAAATTGATGAAATGGCAAAAATAGCTATTGCTTATGCTCAATATTTAGCAGTAAATACTTCAGCTGTATTAGCAAAAAAAAGAGCAATGGAAAATTACGCAAATATAAATATATCTGATACAAAACCCATTATTGCATTAGAAAATAGTATCGATAAGAATCAAGTATTATCGGAAATGCAAAATTATACAAAATCTCTTTTTGATGATTACAAAAATAATTATTTAGATGTCATCAAAAGTTCTTTTAAAGATAGTTTTGCGAAGTATGAAGGAGATATTTCTAAAGAATTTAGACAAGTAAAAGATAAGTTAAATTCACAGTTAAAAGATGCTTTGGATATAGACATACAAACTATTAAGATGCAAACAGTTGATATTGACTCAACTTTAAGTTTTGATGTAGCAATTCCTGATAGTGTTTTAGATTATAAATATCAAAAAGCAGAATATAGAAAAGAAAGTGATTCCACATGGTATAAACCATGGACTTGGTTGGACAAAAAAGAAGTTAAAACACAAGATGAGAAACATACTTTAACTATAAATCCGCAAGATTTAAAGAAATCTTTAGAAAAAAGTATGACCGAATCTGTAGATAAATTTAGAGAAAAAGAGAAAGAAAATTATAAAATAGCAATTCGTGAACTAAGAAGAAAAAACTCTGATATTTTTCAAGATTTTAGAATAAATAAGCAAAAAGAGATAGATGAACTTAAAGAAGCCATAGGAAATAGTGAAAAAGAGTTATTGGTTGTAAAAAAACAACTAGAAGATTTTAATACTTTAACAAAGGAGTAAAAGATGTCATCAGTAGTAGCAGGGGCAGGAATATCGTTGGGAACAGTAGCTTTAGTTGGTGGAGTTATAGCTGTAGCAGGAATTGCTTATTTAATCTATAAAAATAATCAAGATAAAATGGAAAAACTAACACTTGAGAAAATGATTTCTAAGGAAGATAGATATAATGGCGATAAGAATATTATTTTAAAAGCAATTGAAGAAGAAGATTGGTTGATTTTAGAAGAGATACTTAATGATAAAAGTATAAAAGATTTTCCAGATTTAATAAATCTGATAAAAAAAGCATTAGAAGATAGAAAATGAGAAAAGCAAAACAGCAGTATAAAATAGCTGTAGTTGCAAATATGAGTGCTGGAAAATCTACTTTTATCAATGCTTTATTTGGAAATAGTATTTTACCTGCATATTCACATGCAACAACAGATTGTCCTATTTACATCTATTCTGATGATAATCCCGATAATGATATGGCAATAGTGGAGTTTGCAGATGGTAAAGAAACTGTTGAACTAACCAAAGAAGTAGTACAAAAAGAGATAAAATATTACGCTCAAAAAGATAGTGATACATTAGATACTAAATATAAAAATGTAAAAAAAATAGATTTGTATTGGGATTTTCATGTATTGCAAAACAGTGAGAAATACGATATTGAGTTTATAATCATAGATACTCCAGGACCAAATAATACCGATGAACATGCTTTTAAACATAGTGATATTACCAAAAATATTATTCTAAATGAAGCTGACATGGTGTTATACTTATTTGATTATGGACAAATAGATGCAAATTTAGAATCAAATGAAAATAATCTTTGGGGATTGATTAAACAAAGAAAAGAAAGTGATTCAAATTTTGAAGTTTTTTTTGTGATTAATAAAATTGATAAAGCTTTTGAAGATAATAAGAAAATAGAAAAGGTTAAAAACTCATCTTCAAAAGAAGAGTATTATAACAACATAAAAAAATATTGGTTTTACCATGAGAAAAAAGCTGTTGAAAAAATAAAAGTTAGTGCAGTAAAATATGGTTTTAAATCTCCAAAAGTATTTACCGTTTCTTCAAAATATATAGAATACTATAGAAATAAAGATAATCTAAATTTTGACCACTTAGACGATATTGAGGAGTTTATAAAGTTTTTTAGAAATAGTTTTGGCAATAGTTGGAATAGTAAATTCCATAGTTATTTAGGTTATAAAACTATTGAAAAAGAGTTAAAAAGACATCTAAATATTAATGACAAAACTTCTAAAGTAATAAAAAGACAAAAAATAAAGTACAATAAAAAATGAAAATCAATAGCAATATTTACCAACAAACACAAAAAGCTAAATAAAAATTACACATAGGAATAACCAAATGACCCATCAGCAAGATACACTTTTTGACCCAATCAACATAGAGATACTAAGAAACCCAGATTTAGGCAATAATATGGCTAAATTAACACTTATGGGTGTTGGTGGCGGTGGGTGTAATATGATAGATAATTATGTAATAAAAAACCAATACCTAATCAAAATCATAGCATCAAATACAGATAATCAAGTCTTACAAAAATCAACTGCCCCTGTCAAAATACAACTTGGTCCAAAAACTACAAATGGTCTTGGTGCAGGTATGAATCCTGATGTTGGACGAAAAGCAGCATTAGAAAGTGCCGAGGAGATACACAATCAACTAAATGGTTCTGATATGGTGTTTTTGTGTGCAGGGCTTGGAGGAGGAACGGGAAGCGGTGCTTTACCTGTAGTGATACAAATAGCCAAAGAACTTGGTATTTTGTGTGTAGTTGTAGTTACTATGCCATTTAGCTATGAAATAGGTAGAGATTCTATTGCTCAAAATGCCTTAGAGCAAATCAAATGCCATGCAGATGCTTATATAGTAATCTATAACGATAACATACTCAAAATAGTACCAGAAACCACTGGAGTAATGGAGAGTTTTCAGATAATAGATAATGTGTTTTTTGATGCAGTTCATGGTCTTTGTGATATTATTCTAAACTACCATAGACTAAATATAAATGTAGATTTTGCAGATATATCCACAACACTTACCAAAAAAGGTTTGGCTCTGATTGGTATAGGTCAAGCAAAAGGTGATGATTCAGCTAAAAAAGCACTATCACAAGCTATAAAATCACCACTACTTGGAATAAACTCTATAAATAACTGTAAATCTATAATTATACATTTTACATTTAACCCAAAATTTCCAATCCATAAAATGAATGAAATAATGCATTATGTAAAAAACAATGCCGACCTTGGTGCAAAATGTATAGTTGGTACTGTATATAATGACCAAATGGAAGATAATGAAGTAAAAGTAACGCTTATAGCTACTGGGTTTGATATAGCAGACAAAGAAAACCAACAAAAACAAAAAGAACTATCTTTGGAAAATATAGAAAAGAAAAATCTAGAAAAACATCAGCAAGATACCCCCAAAAGTAAATCTATTTTCAAAAGGTTGATAGATAATATGTTTTAATACAAATAACTTTATATATTGACCTCATATCTCACATTTTGAAGCAATAGTTATTAGTTATTCATTATTAGTTGTTAGTTAATATAATCTTCTCCTGCCCTATCCTATACAAAGCAAAATCATACTTTATAGGGTCATTTTCATCAAATTCTCTTAGTTTATCTGTTATCAAAAGGGCTGATTTCAAGTCGTATGTATCTCTTGTAAGCAATCCTAGACTTTTGGATACTGCGAAAGTATGCGTATCAAGTGGCAAAATCAAATCTTTTTTATCTATTTTATCCCAAAGCCCCATATCAAGGCAATCACTTCTTACCATCCATCTCAAAAACATATTCCATCTTTTGTATGGTGCGTTGCCTATGTCTTTGATATTGCCCAATTTATCTCTTTTGAGTGGATTACTTACCAAAAATGTATAACCATGAGAATTCAAATCCATACTATGAGCATAAATTTGTTTTATAAGAGCATCAATACCCTCTAAAACACTATTATTTATCTTATATTTTTCAAAAAATAAATTTTCCAAAGAATCCACTTCTTTTAGCCTTTTTAGAGCTATAAAAAAAGTTTGTATATCTTGGCTATTTTGAAAACGATAATAAAAGTTTTTTAACTCTTTTTTGATAATCTCATCACTTTGTTCGAGCAAAGAAAAATCAAGTGTATTTAGAAATTCTACAATTTTCGTAGCTTTTCCATATGCAAATGATGCACAAATCAATGAGATATACTCATCATTATATCTCTTCGCCACTATCAATGGGTCAGGCTTATCAAAAGACAATTCACTATCACAATTTCTTTGATTTGATTCGGTTTCTAGTAATTCTTTTATATTCATTTTGGTATTATATCTTAATAATTCTTTGGAGTAATAAATGGATTTTGATAATTTAAAAGATTTAGTTATAAGAAGTAGATGTTATAGAATTTTTGATAGCACTTATGAAGTAGCACATAAAGATTTAGTTGATTTGGTTGAAATAGCAAGAATTAGCTCAAGTGCACGAAATTCGCAACCACTTAGATACGCTATAGTAGATACAAGTCCTCAAAAAATTGAGATATTTACCCCTTTAAGATGGGCTGCGAATTTAGATTGGGATGGTCCAAAGTTGGATGAAATGCCATCAGCTTTTATTGTAGTATGCAAAGATATAAATTTGGGTGAATTTGCTATGGTGGACGCTGGAATTGCTATATCAAATATTATGCTTGGTATCAAAGCAAAAGGGCTTGATGGATGTATGTTAGCTTCAATTGATAAGCCAAAATACAAACAAATTCTAAATTTACAAGAAAATATAGAACCAATGTTTGCAATAGCAGTAGGCAAAGCAAAACAAAATGTCATCCTAAAAGATGATACAAATACAAAATACTATAAAGATGTTCAAAACAACCATATAGTACCAAAACTTCCACTAAAGGATATTTTACTATGATAAATAATGATATGAAATTAGCTGTTTTAATAGATGCAGACAATACCTCACACAATGTAATCGCACCATTATTAGAAGAAATCTCAAAATTTGGTACAGCTAATGTAAAAAGAATATACGGTGATTGGACTGAAAATCAATTAAGTGGATGGAAAGTAATTTTACTCCAAAAATCAATCATCCCAATCCAACAATTTGCTTATACTACTGGCAAAAATGCCACAGATATTGCTATGATTATAGATGCTATGGATTTATTGTATAGTGGCAATTTTGATGGATTTTGTCTAGTATCAAGTGATAGTGACTTTACTAGACTAGCTTCTAGGATTAGAGAATCAGGACTTAAAGTATTTGGGTTTGGAAGACAAAATACACCAATATCATTTGTAAGTGCTTGTGATAAATTCATCTACACAGAAATGCTCGTGAAAAATCATATAGCAAATGAAACCAATCATATTGAACCATTTATCGAAGATGCTACATTTTCCGACCCAATGGACACAGAAAAACTAAAAAAAGTATTTTCAAAAATTGTAAACGACTTAAGTGATGAGACAGGATGGGCAAGACTTGATAGCGTAGGAACTCAAATCCACAAAACAATGCCATACTTTGATGTAAGAAGCTATGATTTTGGAAAACTAAGCAAACTTCTCAATTCTTTGGAAATCTTTGAATTTAAAAAGAAAAAAACAAAAGAACACAGAACAAAAGAGCTTTTCATAAGGGTT
>Ga0265294_10000799_pt1 | contig 42824 bp, 26 predicted proteins | sample MunlanPumphouse3_FD_192504 | JGI IMG/M metagenome (GOLD analysis project Ga0265294, IMG submission 192504) | Groundwater microbial communities from a municipal landfill in Southern Ontario, Canada - Pumphouse #3 | ecosystem: Environmental > Aquatic > Deep subsurface > Groundwater | place... | reverse complement strand
TGGCTAAACCTGAAAACGGCTATAGTGCTGAATTACAACCATATACAGGATTAGCAATTTGGCCGAAATGGCTAAAAAACGCCTGTTTTTGGGGGTAAAAAATAGCCAAATGGTAAAGATCGGTTAAAGATAGCCCCTATTATTTTTGGCAAGCGTTTGATATTGGCCTGACCGATATATCAGGCAAACTCCCAAACTCCAGAACCTGAAAACTCGAAAAACCCAAACCTCTAATATATCCAAAAAAATCCGTTCGATCCGTTCAATCCGCGTTCTATAAAAAGCCGCTTTCGTCTAAGCTCCAAGCCATCTGCGCTTGAGCCTGATCTCTGGCATAAAGGGGCTGTATTCGCTATCCATCTCCGCCAGCTGCTGTCTGATGATGGCGCGGCAACGCAAGGCCGGGGTGAGGATGTATGCTTCAAACTCTTGAGCAGGAATATCGGCTGCCTTCTGTGCATGCGGATACAGGAGTTTGAGGTAGGCACTGCAAATCTTGAGCACAGCTTTGGTATCTCTGGTATCGGCATTCTTGGGGATCTGCAGGGCTTCTTTGACGATCTCGCTATACACGCTTTCAAAGCGCAGCATATGCATAATTTCGGCAAAATATTCGCTATTGAGGGCGTAGCCTCGCAGTTTTAGGTCTTCTGTAAAACGGTAAAGAATCCAGCCGGGGATGAAGCCGTGGATTCTATCAATCAGGGCAGAGGATTGGAAGAAGGAAGGCAGATGCCGGAAGAACTCCCGGTGCTTGGGCTGAAATCTGCTATTCAGGGCAATATTGCCCAGCAGCATGAGGCCGCAATCTGAGATATTCTGATAGTGTCCCACTACGATCTTGCCGTTTTCCAGGTAGTTTTTGAAGGCACCCAGGATGTCTTCTTCGCTGGCAAAGCGCAGGGTCTCAATCTCGTCCAAAGCCAGAAAGTCGTAGTGATGAATGATGCCGGGGCTGCGTGTGTTTAGATTATAGAAGATGCCGGCGCGGGTCACGATGCCACCGCTTACGGTCCAGGAGTATTTCGAGAGGTTGTTAAATACGTAGGATTTGCCCGTCCCCTTGGGTGCAAGCTCGATCATATTGAGATTCGGCTCTACATACACCAGCAGGCGCGAGAGATAGGTAAGCTTTTTATTTAGGCTGAAGTTTCCTTTGCCGCTGGTATAATCGGGATTGGTCTCCATAGAGCGAATCAAAAGGTCGATCCATTCCAGAATGCTAAATTTGCTCCTGGCGGCCAGAAAGTAGTCCAGATTCACCTGATATGGCTCGAAAGGCTTGAAATCCGTAAGCTCCACATAGCCGTTTTTAGTCAAGGATGGAGGTATATAACTCAGGGTTAGGATGCCCCACACTTCGCCTTCATGCAGATGCTGGATCTTGTGTTCGGCCATGGATTGCGAGACGATGCCCTCTTTTTTGCCAATGCCCAGGTCCGGGATGCTAAAGCTCATCTTGCCATTCAGCAGATCGGTGCTAATGATCAAGCGAGAAAAGATTTGCAGGGGTTGCCGTGAATGCAAAAGACGCCTGCGGAGATTGCTGCCCTTACGGGGCACTTTTTCTTCGATGAAGGCCAGGCAGGCCTCCTTATCAAAAGTGCCATACTCCGAGAAGCATTTGATCAGCCAGTCTTTGACAAACGAGGGTAAGTTACGCCCAGTAAATACAGTATAAGCTTCGGGGTCTTTATACACGGATTCCAGCGGGAAGTACTGCTGAATCTTCTCATCCAGAGGAATGGCGATTTGCTGCGAGGAAGGCATCGGGCTCAAAGGTTGGCTCAAAGGTCAAAGAGTTTATGGATGCTGGTTTCCTGAAATCCGGCTGCATCACTGACGCTGGAATCCTCTGACGGCTCTTCCTCACCAAAATCAGTCTCGGTGAATAGATTTTCCGTAAAAGACACCGGCATCTTTCCGCTATGTGCATACATATCCATGATTTCGATGTAGATGCGGATGACCTGGCGAATGGGTTTGTGGCTGGCATCAATGGTTTTGATAGCGTCTTTCACAAAGGTATCCGGGATGGGGTATTGCCAATCGATGGCCTGATGGTGAATTTCCAGAAGCTGGTCCAAGAGGAGGACAAGCTCCTTTTTATGCACCGGTGCCAGCACGAGATTGTGCGAATCCGTAGCAAAATCAAAGAATCTCTGCATCTGAGCGGCGGCTTCGGTGCCCAGGCGTTCCTCAGCCAAAACCGGCATCTGCGTGGCGTCGTTCTTCTTTTTACCAAAGAAAACCTCGTCCTGCAAAGCCTTTACTGATGCAGCCAGAGTGTAGATGGGAAGCTGGTGCTGCTTACTCCAGTTCAACAGCCAGTTCAGATTTTGGTAGGATTTGAGCCGGGCTACTTTCCCCAGTTTGCCGGTTATTTCCAGTTCATCTATCAGGATCACCCAAGCCTTGTATCCCAAACCCTGCAACAAATAGGGCAGGAATTCAAAGAAACTCAAGAGATGCTCCTTTTGCGTGAAACGGGGCAATAGCTTGAATTCCGGTTTAAAGTGCTGGCGGCAGATGGCTTTGGCGCGGGTGAGATTCTCTTTTTTACCCATCAGGGCATTGTAGAGCAGGATCATGCTTTGCGCATCGTAACGTGCAAAGGCCTTAAAAACATAGGTGGGCAGCGGATGGCAGAGTTTCTGAGCAATCTCCGGCAGCTTTTGCAAAAAGTACTGCGGTAGCGTGTCTGAGGTGAGTGGATTGAGCAAACCGGGGATTTTGGCATCCGGCGTGCGCAGATGCGAGGCCAGGGCCGGGAAAAGATTCATGTGATTACTCAGGTTCAGATTCCGGCTCAGTGAGATGTAGCTCACGGCAAAGCCACGATCCAGGATCTGCTGTTCGATAAGCTTGAGCAGATGCGTTTTGCCCTGGCCATATTCACCCCATACCAATCTACCTTTGGGACTGATGCCGCTTTCCAGCAAGCTCAGGTCTTTATCGATCTTCTCTACCAGGTGGTGTCTGAGATCGGTGGTGGCATCCACGGTGATGCGAGAAGGGATGCCGGCCCGTATGGCTTCCAGCATCAGGATATAATCAGTTTTATTCATCTTCGTAAAGCTCCTGTGGCGATAAACTTAGCCTGCTCTGCACCAGAAACCTGAAATTGGAGAAGGACTCATCCAATAAATACAGGTTTTCTGCATAAGCTTCGGGAATACGGTGCGATAGCTTCTGAAGCTTATCCGCAAGCTTGGTGATTTCACCTTGGTGGGTAGCCTCGGCCAGGATGGCATTGGCATCGATGAGATCGGCATAAGGATTGAGCGCATCTTTTCTCTGAAATCCAGGCTGAATACGCATCCACAGGGCATGATAGCTCTGCAAACCGTAGCGTTCATTATCCAAAATCTCATCATCACCGGCGATCAAAAAGAGGGTATGATGAAAGAAATCCAGATCGTCGATCAATTGCCGGAAGAGCTCATAGACATCATTGCGCCGCATAGGAGTGTAGCGAATTTGGGCTCCCGAACCCGGCAAAATTGCCTCGATCTGATCAAAGAGGATCACCACGCCCTTAAACCCGCTTTGCAGGATGAGTTCGGTGAGCGAATACAGCCAGATTCTGGCATTGCTCTTGTTCAATATCTCATACAAGCTGCTCTGCACCTTGCTGCTACGTTCTATTTTCTGGCCTTTGAGCCAGCTGCTGGCCAGAGCTTCCGTATGGCTGTCTTTTTCCACCACGGCTTCGCTGAAAATATGCAGGAATTTGCGGAAAGAGAAACCGACTCCGATCTGATTGACTACGTTGTTGATGGCAATGCGGATCTGACGCTTGGCGTCGTGTGGGCTAGCGTTTTCACGCTCACAGATGAATTCGGTGAGACTGCCCTGGAAGGGTTCAAAATCTTCGTAAATGTAGCCCAGCTCCAGCAGAATCTGCCAACTGAGTGTGCGTGCCAGCTCTGCGGTGTTAAATTGCTCTGCCACGGATTTGTAGAGTTGCACGGGATCGCTGAGAAAGAAATCCAGCTCCATCAAGTTCAGATAAAGCACGAAATACCCGCTGGCCACGGCCTTCACCCGGATGTATTGCAAATAGTGGGATTTACCTGTGGCAGGAGCACCGTGCAGGATTTTCACCTTGCTGCCGCCATGCGCAATCACCTGATTCAAGCAGTAGTCCTGCATCAGGTCCAGCCATTCATGCGCTATGCACAGGTGCCGGATCAAATGCTCACTGGTGGGAGGCAAGCCTCTTTGCAGCGTGCTAAGGTCCTCTGGAGATAGTTCTATCATCGTTATCCCTCTTTGTGGATGGTGAGGGTGGAGGCTTTCATAGTGTCGCCGGAGGGGGTTTTGATGATATACATTTTACGCACATCGCGGCTAAATCCATATTCGATGCTATAGGGAGCAAAGGATTCCGGGGTATCAATCAGACGTCCCAAATCCCACAGAAAGTTTTCGATCTTATAATCCGAGGAGCCTACAGCGATGGTGAAAAGATCAAACATATCCTTCAGACTCACCGCATAACCGTATTTGGTTTCGTGGCAGGCATATTTTTTGGCATTGGCATATCCATAAGCGCGCAAGAGGCGTTTGAAGAAACCACTTACATTGAAAGAGTAATTCAGTTTTTTGTAGGTCTGCTCCAGCATCTTGGTCACTTTATTCAGTTCCAAATCGCTAATGCGTTTCTTTTTGCGGCCGATATTGAGCTGGATGTGGTAATCTTCCACATTGATCACGATTTCCATGGGGCCGATCAAGAGCGTGTTATCCACCACATCCGGATTGATTCCTTTGTCTGTCAAAGCAGTTAGCAAATCCTGCAGATAGCTATCATTGCTGGCATATTGGCCTTGCAGGTCTTCAAGCTCAGGAATAGCCGTCTTTAGATAGTCATTTACATTGTCCCAAAAGCCATCTTGCAAAGCATGGATAGCGGCGATGGATTTTTGAGCAATCTCGATATTATGATTTTTGAAAGAGTTTAGTAGCGCAGTGTAACTGGCATGTAGTTTCTGCATTTCTTTAGATTTCAGCATATTTACTCCCAAGGCTTTTTTGCAAAACAAGTAATAGCCCAAATCCTGTCAAGGTTTTTCGTCATTCAGGCATTCCCCCATTTTACGAGAGTCTGATTATGGACTGGTCGGTGTTTGCTATCTGAAATGCCGTCCCTACAGGACTCTATAACCTTGTGTAGCTGCAGGTTGCTATCTGAAATGCCGTCCCGGGACTCAAACCATTATGTAGCTGTCGATTAGTATCTAACTGGGCAGAGCTGTGACAAATCTTCAGTGCCGGGCTCACCTGCGGCTGAGCTGCCTGGGGCGCCGAACTCGGATTCGGTCAGGGAATCGGAGTTCCCCAGCCAAAGCCAGACTCCACGTAAAACCCTAAGCGTTCTATAAAGCAGAAGAATATATGAAATAGCCTGTCTGCTGGATTGGATGCGTCTCGCATCCAGCAAGGCCGCAGGCCTTGAAAAATGAGCACGTCCAGTGCACAGCAGGCGAGACGCCTGCTATCCAGCAGCTCTACCCGTCAGGGGGATGTTTTATGTCCTCTGAACAGTTTTTCATGTAAATCTTACTGAAAGTCAGCTTTCGCCACCGACGATGAAAGCCTGATTTGTTAAGCTTCGCTGAAATACCCTGTCTGCTGGATTGGATGCGTCTCGCATCCAGCAAGGCCGTAGGCCTTGAAAAATGAGCACGTCGAGTGCACAGCAGGCGAGACGCCTGCTATCCAGCAGCTCTACCCGTCACAGGGATGTTTTATGTCCTCTGAACAGTTTTCATGTAAACTCCATTTTTATTGAATCCTAAGCTTGACAGTTAGAAACTGCAGGCTGTAATGATGGAAAAGGGATGTGAACTCCATTCATCTTTCATGTAAACTTCTAACGGCAGCTATATGAGATCAATATCCTCGCAGATCAAGGCATTGATTTGCGCTATGCTCAATCCCGCTTCACCATTATAGGCGTTGTAGTTTCTAAACAAATCGATATTGCTTTCATCGATAAAATCCTTGATCGGGGTTACGTGCTTCAAATCCTGCAATCTGCCTGTATAGATCATGCCGTTGAAGATGTCTTTCAAGCGGAAGTCCTGATATCCCAGGGCATAAATGCTGTCGTCCGGCAGCTCTCCAAACGGGCTTCCGATCAGGTCAAAGCCGATTTCGTGATAGCGGGGATAGAGGCTTTGCTCGATGATTCCTTTTGCGGGAGCGATACTGCCTTCTACCACAATCTGGCTTTCCCAGGGATCGTGAAAACAGATATTGAAGACCTTATTGCCATAAGCTTCGTGCAGATAATTGCCGAATCTGACTATCGGGAAGCCATTGAAGCTCTTGCGGCCATCTATAATTTTGGAATCCGGTTCCCGGTAGTGAGTAAAAGCGTGATGCGAACCCATGATGGCCAGGATTTTTGTGTGGCCGGCGGTATATTGGGCATCGATAACTTCCTTCCAGTGCAGTTCATTGCAGCCCTTCCAAATCTCGCGGATTTCCTCAGGATTTGGCTTTCTACCTGTGGTATTGCAAATCTGATTGTAAAGAGGCCAGTTTATAGAATCATTCAGTCCGATAATGCGGATTTTCCGCTCCTGCGAGAGCTCTTGATTGGCTTGCCAGACCAGCTTGAATACATCCATGTACTCGTGGTATCCAAATAGAGATTCTTGCTTGATCATGATCGTTTTAGCCAGGCTTTCATCAAAGAACGATTTGCCCAGCAAGCCATCCAGCAGAGCCTGATCTTCCCTTCTGGCAAATTCATAGGCGATGACGCGGATTCCCTTTTCGCCAAGTTTGGGGATGAGACGGTGATACAGCTCCAATTGCTGCTTCACATAGTGCATTTCGCCCAAAAGGACAATGTCGTGCTCTATAAACTTGGACAGCACATAGTCCTCGGATCTGTTAGGATGCTCTGCAAGGTAGTTAAGCAGTATCTCTTTCATCTTTCTCCTATTTTATTATGCATTGGCTTCCGCTTAGGATTTATCTGAAAAGCTTAATTAGTTCCATGAAGTCGATGTTGATGCCCATGTCATCCGATTTATATGGCTTTTCTGGGGGCTCCGAACCCCAAACCCAGGAAAATCCCCTGAAAGGTGAGGTCCAATTATTATAGTAAAAAGCTAAGATGTTTTTGTAATGCAGCTTGATGCCAACGCCGTAGTTTAAGCCCAAGCCGCTGGGATGAATAAATTCATTGGTATCTTCGTAATATGTGTGGGAACCTCTAAGAAAGAAGGTATCAAAGAGCCAAATCTCATAACCGTAAGAGTCATAGTCCGGGTTTTGAGAATCGAGCGCTTTCATCTGAGCAGAAAAATAGCGCAGAGCCAGGGCATCATCAAACCAGATTATATGTTTAAAAGGCAGATTTTTTGTGAACTTTTCTGCTTTAAGGGTTCCGGAAAAGGCAAATCCCACGCTTTGCCAGCGATCAAGCGGCACAGCATTATTATCCGGATATTTGAGCTCACTTTTGCCGACGTTTAAGTGGGAATAGCCGCAAACCCCTTCCAGTTTCAGGATCTTACCAAAGGTATGATTCACGCTGCCGATTGCACCGATGTTTACGCTATTGCCTTTGATGTCTTTAGTTCCGGCTTCAAAGGGGTAGTTCACCTCAATCAGGTTAAGCTGAGTGCCCAGAGCCAGATCAATGCTATTGAGAATCTGATTGTCATAGGCCTTGAACATGCGATATAGCTCAAGGGGATTGATGGCCATGCCATAAGCTTGGGCCTTATCTTTGGCTTTGTAACTGCCTGCTGTCTGCCCGGAGGAATCGGTGATTTCCTTATCTCCAAGGTCCATGGTGATACCAAACTGGCCTTTGCTGTTTGGAGCCGGGATGTAAATAGCCAGGCCATTTTGAGCATAACTGAGCATAGATGCATTGAAGCTCACCTTGGAATCACTATCCAGGGTTTCCCATGTATCCTTGGATTTGGCCCAGGAAAAGCCGTTATGAAAGGCCATTACCGCGGGATTCGAATAAGCGGTGAAGGGGGTCTTGTTCCAGATATCAACTGTGCCAAAGGTATTTCTACTGTAAGCGTGGCTGATGCCGGATGGATCAGAGCTGATGAAAAACCGACCATGCACAGGTAGCAGTAATCCCAGTAGTAGCAGGAATAAGAGGCATCTTGAGGGCTTCATAAGGGTCTCCTTAAATTAAGTTTCTCATATTTTGGGAAAGAGATAACAAAGTAGAAGCAATATTAGAATATCCTTTATATCTGTCAAGCTGAAATAGCCGGAGCATTCCTTTTTATCTCAATATTCTCATAATGGTCTGTTCGGGGCTTGCTATCAATCATGCCGTCCCGATCGGGCTCAATTCATTGTGCAGCTGAAGATTAGTATCTAAAATGCCGCCCCGATGGAACTCGTTTGGAAAGCATATTATGGCGGGATTATTTATCTTCTTCATTCCAGGATATGATAGTTATTGCATAGATTACGCAGGATATACTTGACATTTTTAGCGATTCTACGATTTGGTTTTTCTAAGCCGAGTATTTATAGCTAAACCTTCTTCAGGCATGCGTAAATACCGATAGGGTGTGGCGGGAAACGGCCATGCCTCCCCATTGGAAAGGCTTGCGGAATATTTCCGTCTGCCTCCAAAAATATTAAGGAGGTTTTAGTACCTTGAAAAACTACTTAGTTCTGCTCGTGGCACTCGCCATGTTGCTTGGTTTCACTGCTTGCAGTGATGACGATGACAATGGCACCCAGATCGATATCCTGGGCTACTCCCTGGATCAATTTGTTACTATCGAAGATGCTATCCAGATCACAAATCCTGCAGATGATGAAGATACCGATTATCGCAGTTTGTATGCTTATGAAATAGTAGGCAGTGATGGTTGGTCTCCCCGCGAGTCCGTAAATGCCGGATACGACCTTTTGTGGGATACTTTTAAAGCTGGCTATATCGTTCCTACAGATAACAAACGCACCTGGTTCTCCGATGACACCATCCCCGGAGCCTTTAGGGTGAAGAATGCGGATAAGATCCGGCTATATCGTCAGATCGGAGTTCGAGATACTGTAAGGATAAGCGTGCCTCAGGAATTGGGGGCGCTTACTGCTTACACGGTTACAAACTGGTCTGGAGAAGAGGAAGAGGCTATCAAGCTAATTGATCTTCTGCAAGGTTATGATGGCTACAGCACAGTAACTCTCTTTGCTGTGGATGGCTATAACAAAACCTATGAAGCTGAGATGATCGCCGATGGCTACTACCTGCTGGATAGCGAACGCACCACCTTCCCTTCCTTTAATGACAGCATGGAAGGTGGCATGAAGAAATTCAAGTACATCGCTACCATGCAAGTGAATATGGCTGCCAAAAATGGCATCGGCCCTCATGGTAATGCAGCAAGCGACAAAGCTGATCTGGAGATTACTTTCCCAGAGCACTTTAATAGCTTCCATTCCACCGTCCTTACAGATTATTGAAGAAATTAATCCTGATCAGCGTGGGGTTTATCTCCACGCTGATTTTTGCCAATCCAGCGGATTCTCTGAAGCAGTATCACCTGCATCCGGTGAGAGTGGTAGCCGAGAGCCCTCAAGCCAGCATCGGCAGAGTGGGAAGCATCAGGCTGCCCGAAAATACCATCCCCATATCCGAAGCCTTATCAGCAAGCCCTGGACTCAGCGTTACCTATGGCACAAGGGACGAAAGCAACCTCAGAATCCGCGGTTTCCGTAAAAATGAAGTCCTGGTGATGATAGACGGCAGACCGCTGAATAGTGGCTATTGGGGCAATGTGGATATCTCCAAAATCCTTATCGATGATATTGCCGAAATCCGCATCGTGAAAGGCCCCGCCTCCAGTCTCTATGGCGCAGGAACCATGGGCGGAGTGGTAAATCTGATCAGTAAAAAGCAGGATCATATTCTCAGCCTGGAAAGCAATCTCTCCCGCAATCTGGTAAATTCACAAAGGCTGTCCTCTTCTTTGTCTTTCGGAGATTTCCGTTACAAATTCAGCCTGATGCGGGACGAACGTCGCCCCTACCATTTGTCTGAAGATTTCAGCCCCACCCCTTTTGAAAATGGCCTGCTCCGCAATCACTGCTATCAAGAGGCCTGGCATGCCGATCTGGGTAGCGAATGGCTGCTGGACGATCTGCATGAAATGGCCTTCGACGCAGGCCTGTCTTATATTCCGTACAAAGAGATTCCTTCCTCTGTGTATAGCCGCGAGACCAGCATTTATGAAGATTGGTATCGTGCCAGAGCCAGCCTGAGTATGGATTACTTTGCCAGCCTAAACAGCAATCTGCGCTCTCAACTTTATTTTGATACCGCTGGGGATACCTTTGAGCGCTTTCGGGATCAAAACCATCAGGTTTCAGATCTGCGCTCCCGCCTTTATTCCCTCAATATCGGCATTGCTCCTACTTTTGAATATAGAGGAGCGGGGACTTTAAGCCTGGGCACCAAGACGGAATTTCGCCGGGTGAACCGTAAGGATGATGGCCCTTATCCTGAATGGACGGACAATCATGCTCTGGTGGGCAGCGTATTCTCTCAATACCAAGTAGAGCTTAACGAAGAGCTTAGTTATACTGCCAGCCTGGGGCTTGCTTTTTTTGGACACAGCCAAAGTGATATCTATCGGTATTTCTTGGAGCCCGGTCAGGCGCTGTATTGGAATCATCCTGGCGGCAGTATGAGCTCATTGTCTTATGGTAGAAACTCGGCCATACCCACCATGCGTCAGCTCTTTTCCTCCCAAAAGGGCAATCCCGATCTGAAGGCCTCGCGCGCTGAAAAGCTGGAGCTGGGGCATTCCCGTCATCTGATAAAGAACCTGTTTCTGGATGCCAGTATTTACTATAATAACGTGCGGGATTTGATCGATCTGGAGCAGGAAAGATACGCCAATATCTATCACGTGCAGAGCTATGGCGGGGAAATATCGCTGAGTGTACAGCTGGCAAAAATCTGGGAGCTTAGCACGCAGTATTCCTACCTGGATTATTTTGGCAATTACACCCTAAGTGACAGCGCTGGGCACAGCGTGCAAATCCAAAATGCAGTCCAGCTTCCTCTTGGCTTGAGATTCAAAACCTATTCTGCCTGGACTAGCAAACGGCAATCTCTGGATAATATCGATGTGTTTCACACTTTGCCTGCCTATCACACGCATGATCTTAGCCTGGCCGCAAGCTATAAGAATCTGGAGACAGAGCTTACTCTCAGCAATGTCTTTGATCAAGACTATCAGAGTGAATATGGCTTTCCGGGCAAAGGCAGAGATTACGGCATAAAGATCAAGTATTACCTCAGATAAGCTGAATCCTGATTTACTTTTTAGAGGGGCTTTTCCACGTTTTGATTGACACAATATGCCCTTAAGTTTTTTGTGTCAGATAGGGAAGTATAGGGTGCTCCAAGATTTTCCCGACAAGGCTTTGGGCACCACGAAGGAAGTAAAATGCTCGAGAAGATTCTAAAGAAATTATTCGGAGATAAATCAAGCCTGGATCTGAAGCGCTATGAACCGCTTGTAGCTGAAATCAACAGGATTTATGAAGACCTGGCTCAATATCAAGATCAGCAATTACGTGATCGTATAAATGAGATTAAACAGGAAATGGCGGATATATTGCAGCCCAGGCGTGACGAATTGGAAGAGTTGCAGCACGAATTTCGCAGCAGCTCGGACGATAGTGAGCGGGGGCGCATCGACCTTAGAATCGACAGTCTGAAGAAAGAGCTCAAGGCCTTGAACAAGGATACTCTGGATGATTATCTGCCGGAAGTATTTGCCATCGTAAAAGATACCTGCCGCAGGATGATGGGGCAGGAATTCATGGTAAAAGGGCATCCCACCCCTTGGAACATGGTGCCTTTTGACGTCCAGCTCATCGGCGGGATGGTGTTGCACGACGGCAAGATCGCTGAAATGGCCACCGGAGAAGGTAAGACTCTGGCAGCTACCCTGCCGCTCTTTCTCAATGCTCTTTTGGGGCGAGGCGCACATCTGGTTACTGTAAACGATTACCTGGCCAGCCGTGACGCCGAATGGATGAGTCCTATCTTTAATTTCCATGGAATGAGGGTGGGCTGCATCACTACCGGTATGGATTTTACCGGCCGTAAAGATGCTTATGAAGCGGATGTTACCTATGGCATGAATAGCGAATTTGGCTTTGACTATCTGAGAGATAATATGGCGGTGAGCCCCAAGCAATTAGTGCAGAGGGACTTTTATTTTGCTATAGTGGATGAAGTGGACTCCATCCTCATCGATGAAGCCAGAACTCCTTTGATCATCAGCGGGCCTATTGCCCAGGATAAGAACTTTTATCACGAATTAAGGCCGGCTATAGCCTCGGTAGTGCAGGCGCAAAATGCCCTGATTACCCGCTTTATGTCTGAGATCAGGGAAGACCTGAAAGAAGACAACCCCAGAGCCTCCGAAAGCAGACTGGCCAAAAACCTGCTCTTAGTCAAACGCGGAGCTCCCAAAAACAAGGCTTTTACCAAGCTGATGCAGGAAGCACGGCTCAAGCGCTTGGTTCAGGATACCGAGGGCATTTACCTTCGAGACAAGATAATGCACGAGCTGGATGAGGAGCTTTTCTATGTAACAGAAGAGCGGCAAAACAGCGTGGACCTTTGCGATAAAGGCCGGGACATGCTTTCTCGCAAAGAGCCTGATCTCTTTATAGTGCAGACCCTGGATGATGCTATAGCCGAAGTGGATGATAACGAAAGCCTCAGCGAAGAAGCCAAGCTGCGCGAGAAAGAGCTTGCCACAGGCCGCTTTATGGACAAGAGTGAGAAGCTGCACAATATCAATCAATTGCTCAAGGCCTTTACCCTCTTTGAAAACGATCAGGAATATGTAGTGATAGACAACCGCGTGATCATAGTGGATGAATTTACCGGACGTCAGATGCCGGGCAGGCGCTTTTCTGACGGTCTGCATCAGGCTCTGGAAGCCAAAGAGAATGTGGCGATAGAGGCAGGAACCCAGACCTTTGCCACCATCACTTTGCAGAATTACTTCCGCATGTTTGAAAAGCTGGCCGGCATGACCGGTACCGCTGTTACTGAAGAAAGCGAATTTATGGAGATTTACAAGCTCCCCGTGATCGCTATCCCTACTAATGTACCTGTCACCCGCATCGATCATGATGATGAGATCTACCTCAGTAAAAACGAGAAGTATCAGGCCATCATCGATGAGATAATCTATTGGAACAAACAAAAGAAGCCGGTATTAGTGGGAACTGTGAGTGTGGAAGTATCCGAGATTCTCTCCCGTCTCTTGCGCCGGCATAATGTAGCGCACAACGTGCTGAATGCCCGCCAGCATCAAAGGGAAGCGGAGATCATTACAGGTGCAGGCTCACCCGGAGCGGTAACCATCGCTACAAACATGGCAGGACGCGGCACCGACATTAAACTGGGACAAGGCGTGGTAACGAATTCTACAGAGCATTATCGGGGGCTCACTAAAGCTCGCACCGAGGAGCATCCTTATGGCTTGCCTCTGGATGGACTGCATGTGATAGGTAGTGAACGGCATGAAAGCAGACGTATCGACCGTCAGCTCAGAGGCCGGGCCGGACGTCAGGGAGATCCTGGCACGTCTCGCTTCTATCTCAGCCTGGAAGACGATCTTATGCGCCTGTTTGGTTCAGACCGCATGGCTCCTTTGATGCAAAAGATCGGGCTCAAACCCGGTGAAGCCATCCGCCATCCCATGATGACCAAAGCTGTAGAAAAGGCTCAGACCAGAGTGGAAGAGCACAACTTTGAGATTCGTAAAAACCTGATCAAATACGATGAGGTGATGAATCAGCAGCGTGAGGTGATCTATAGCTACCGGCGCAGCGTATTGAAAGGTTATGACCTCAGAGCTGAAATCCAGGAAATGGTCACAGAAACCATATTGCGCCTGGTAGATGACATTAGCTCTATTTCAAAGTATCCGGAAGAGTGGGACCTGCAGCAAATTTGCCGATACTTCAAAACCTTGAATATCAAGATTGAACCTGATGATCTGGAAAGCGATCATCTGAATAAAGACCTTTTGGTGAATACCTTACTGGATATCGCCAAAGCCGCCTACCTTCATCGGGAAAAGCGTCTCGGCGAAGAAATGCTGCGCGATATCGAACGCCGCTCCCTTCTGGAAGTGGTGGATGATGAATGGCGCGACCATTTGCATGAGATGGATTTGCTCAAAGAAGGAGTTTACCTGCGTTCCTATGCCAATAAAGACCCTTTAATTGAGTATAAAAAAGAGAGTTTTGGCCTCTTTGAAGGTCTGATTTCCAGGATTCAGGAGAATGTAACCAAAAAGGTCTATACCACCTACATCCTGAGCAGAGAACAGATGAAAGATATGCAGGAGATGCTAAAGGGCGCAAACATGACGCATGAAGAGCTGGATACTTTTGTTTCAGCACAGTCACCCGAATACCAGAGCTCAGCCTCTGCGCCTCCACAATTTAACACAAGTCAACCAAAAGCCCGCCCCATACAGGTAGCACAGAAGATCGGAAGAAACGATCCCTGCCCTTGTGGTAGCGGTAAAAAATATAAGAAATGCTGCGGCAAAAATGAAAATGAGGATATTTAAGATATGGCAAAAGGCCTGATCATCGTAGAATCACCAGCGAAAGCAAGTACTATCAGTAAGTTCTTGAAAAATAAGTTTAATGTGAAAGCTTCAATGGGGCACATCCGTGATCTGCCCGCCCACGATCTGGGAGTAGATGTGGAAAACAACTTTGCCCCAAGCTATGTAACCGATAAAAAGAAAAGCAAGATCATCAGCGAGCTCAGAGAAGCTGCAAAGAATTCGGATGCCATCTATCTGGCCAGTGACCATGACCGGGAAGGAGAAGCCATCGCCTGGCATCTGAGCAAACTTTTGGAAAAAGAGCTGGGGGATAAGCCTCTTTACCGGATTGTCTTTAATGAAATTACCTCAAAAGCCATCAATTCCGCCATCTCAGAGCCCGGCCAGATAGATATGTCCAAGGTGGATGCCCAACAAGCCCGCAGGATTTTAGACCGGGTGGTGGGTTACAGCATATCTCCGCTTTTGTGGAAGGTGATAGCCAAAGACCTTTCCGCAGGCAGAGTGCAATCTGTGGCTTTGAGATTGATCTGTGAACGTGAAGCCGAGATCAAAGCTTTCGTTCCCAAAGAATTTTGGAGGATAGAAGCAGATTTCTGGCGTGACGATCTACCAAAATTCAAAGCCAGCCTCGAAAAGTACAATGGCAAAAAGCTTGAGATCAAAAATGACGAAGAAGCCACCAAGCTCACTACAGAGCTGCAAAAGCAAACGGCCGTCCTTTCTGAAATCAAACGCAGGACCCGCAATGTAGATCCGCCAGCTCCCTTTATTACCAGCACTTTGCAGCAGGAAGCTTCCAAGATCATGTCTTTTCAGGCCCAACGCACCATGAAAATAGCCCAGCAGCTGTATGAAGGCATTGATATCGGAGGAGAAAGCACAGGCCTGATCACCTATATGCGTACCGATAGCACCAGAACTTCTTCTGAAGCCAATGAAACTGCCAAGCAGCTGATCGGCGAACGCTTCGGTGCAGATTATATAAACTCATCCACAAGGATGTACAAAAACAAGCAAAGCGCGCAGGATGCTCATGAAGCTATCCGTCCTACGGATCCCTTCCGCACTCCGGAGAGTCTGAGCCCTTATCTTTCCCGCGAGCAGCTAAAGTTATATACCTTGATCTGGCAACGCTTTATCGCCACTCAGATGAAGGCTGTAAAGGTTCTGGGAACCACTGCCAGGATCACGGTCGGCGAAGCGGAATTTGCTGCCAGCGGCAATCAAATCAGCTTTGATGGCTTTCTCAAATGCTACAATCACGTGAACATCCCTCTGGGCGAGAAGATTCACAAAGATTATGTGAAGAGTGATGAGCTCATGCACGATGCCTTGCGCAAGACACAGCATTTCACTACCCCACCCTCCCGCTTCACCGAAGCATCTCTGATCAAAGAGCTGGAAGCAAAGGGGATAGGGCGTCCTTCCACTTATGCAGCTATAATCGGCACTATTCGCAATCGCAAATATGCGGTAATGGAAAAGAAGAGCTTTGTTGCCACTCCTTTGGGTATGGATGTAAACGGCTTTTTGGTGGGTAAATTTGACAGTCTTTTCAACGTTAAATTCACCGCTCAAATGGAAGATAAACTGGATGAAGTTGAATATGGTAAAGTAGTATGGCACAAACTGGTAAAGGAATATTACGATGACATGAAAGAGCTGATAGATAAAGTGGATGTAAAAAAGGAAAAAGAGGCCATGATCCAGGAAACAGGGATCAAGTGTGAGCTCTGTGGCAAAGGTGAAATGGTGGTCAAACGTGGACGCTCCGGTGAGTTTCTTTCCTGCAACCGCTATCCCGAATGCAAGAACAGCAAAAGCTTCAAGCGGGATGCCGAGGGTAAGATTGAGATCGTGGTTCCAAAGGTTCTGGACGAGAAATGTCCCAAATGTGGCAATCCTTTGGTGGAACGCAATGGGAAATACGGAGCCTTCATTGCCTGTTCAAACTATCCAAAGTGCAAATACTCCCGTCCCAAGACCTTGGGTATAGCCTGCCCGGAATGCGGCACTGGGGAAGTGACCGCCCGCCGTAGCAAAAAGGGAAGTCCTTTTTACTCTTGCAACCGCTATCCTGAATGCAAGTGGATTTCAAATTACAAACCAGTTCCACAAGCCTGTCCCAATTGCGCCAATCCATATATGGAAGAACGCTATAATAAAGACAAAGGCACCTTTATGCAATGCCCGAAATGCAAGCACGTCATGGAGTAGAAAATGCACATTGGTGATGGGATCAAAAGCGCATTTACCAGCATAGCTTCGCACAAAATGCGCAGTGCCCTCACCACCACCGGCATCACCATCGGGGTGATAGCAGTGGTTACTATGTTTTCCAGTATCTATGCCCTCAAACGCCTGATCACAGACAATATGGAGGGCATGGGCTGGAATCAATCGGTAATCATAGTCCCCGGAAATCAAACAAATTATATGGGCATGGGTAACGTCCGCTCCGTCGTGAAAACTCAGCGGAGGGCTGCGCAGAATGTGAAACCCCTTGACTTTAACGATTATCTGGCCATTAAAGATAGCCTGGACTACAAAAGCATCTACAGCATGATAGAGCGAAGCAGCCTGCTAAGGGTTGGAAACCAGGATAAATACATCACCGTAAGAGCTACAGGGAATGGCTTTTTTATCAATAAGAATTACAAGATTTCGAAAGGACGGTATTTTAGTCCGCTGGAGATCGAGGAAGGCCTGCCGGTAGCAGTATTAGGCCATCAATACGCTAATACATACATGAAGGATCAGCAGGTTTTGGGTGAAAGTCTCATTCTGGGAGATCATCGCTACCGGATTGTCGGAATTTTGGGCGGGGATGAGTTGAATAAGGAGAGTGGCATGAATTTTAATGCCTGGGAAAGGGATCGTGATCTTCAAGCTGTGTATGTCCCTCTTAAGTATGGAGCGTATCGCTTTGGAACCAATAAAGCTGTGGACCAGATCTTCCTTCAGTCTGAAGACGCAGAGTCCTATCAGCGCTTGCGCACTGAGGCTCGCCAGCTCCTGCTCTCCAGGCACAATATGTATCCCAATTTCAGCTTTATGGATATCGGTGCAATGATGCTAACTATCTCAGCTGAAATAGATAAGAACATGAAAAAGTGGAATATCACGCTCTTTACCATAGCCTCGATCGCCCTGATCGTGGGAGGGATAGGCCTGTTTTCCACCCTGCTGATTTCCATTCAGGAACGCATGACCGAGATCGGCATTCGCAAAAGCATCGGCGCTACAGATCAGGATATTTTCTTTTACTTCATCGCTGAAGCTTTGGCCCTGGCGATCTTGGGAGCTTTGATCGGCATTGGTATAGCCTGGATCTTGATCTCCCTGATGGGTAAGGCCATGAATTTCCCACTTTATCTGCCCCTGCCCGGAGTCATGCTGGGACTATTTTTTTCTGTGCTGATTGGCTTTCTTTCAGGCTTGTATCCGGCCATCAAGGCTGCCAAAATAGACCCCATCAAAGCCATTTATTATCATGATTAATGTAGCGAAAAAGATTCGCCGGATTGCCGGTAAAACCAACAGCAGCTTTGATATACCAGTTCATAAGGTCTTCCGCAGATCTGGGCGCTGCACACTTGTATGCTGAACTTGCTTTTAATTTGAGTTTAACTCGAGTCCACTCGAAAATTCGAGTCAGCTCGAGTTAAACACAAGTTAGAAACGGGTTAAAAATTCGGGCGGGAGCTTTGCTTTTGCCGGGTATAATTTGCGCTTCAAGGCCTTTTTGCATAGCTCAGTGTCTATATTGAACGTTGATGCCCTCAGGATATTTCTTACCGATATTGAAGTGCAGCTTTGCTTCGAAGGATTTCTGTTTGGGCGGGCTATACTCTCCCTGAGGAATCCAATATGAGCCTTGCACCGTGGTCTTAGCCACTTTTTTGCCATGCGGTCCCGGCAAGTCTTCGAGCTTGTGAATCAGCACTTGCTCAACCAGCCATTTTTCTGCGTTGCGGGGGATATCAAAGCTCTTGCCCTGCATGTGTCTATTGGCAAAATCCTTGATTGCGCAGCAGATTTCAGGAGCATGCACATATTGCGGCTCGGCCGTAATAGCAGGCAGCATATAAAGATAGATCAGGCAAGCCCCGAGGACTATGGCTGCCAGGATCAAAGTTTTCTTAATCAATTTCTGTCTCCTTGAAGCATTACAATTTCAGTTTTTGTATGATGCCTTCTCCGCAATTTCGACAGATTTCTATGCTCTGCCGGTCTTGCAGAATCCTGGCTCTGATCTTATTCATTTTGTCTGAGGTCCACAAATCGTAGAAATCCAGATCATAGACATTGCCAATCTTGAATATTACATCTTTGTCGTAGCAACATATACTCAGTTCGCCATCCCAATTTATCACGGGCTGCGTCCACAGTCTGCGGCAGCGGTTCAAAAGCTGGGTTGCCAGCTCAAAATCCTGCCCCTCAGCGCTATAACGGCTGAGTTTGTGATCTGTGGGCAGAAATATCAGGTCTTCCGGCTTGTAGATCTGCACTGTCTTAAATTCCAGGCTATCTACTCCCAGTTCTCGGGCTTTTCTGCGCACTGCCGGAATCTCATGTTCGTTTTGACGCATCACGATGTATTGCCAGACTATGAACGGAGTCTTGCTATTCAGGCGCTTTTTGGCGTCAATCAGCTTTTGCATATTATCCAGAACCAGAGTAAAATCGCCGTTGATGCGATAGCTATTATAGGTCTCTTCCGAGATTCCGTCCATCGAAATGATGATCCTGTCCAGGCCGCTGCGGACAATGGCATCATGATCCAAAGCAAGGCTGGCATTGGTGGACGTCATGGTATAAAGCTTCTTCTGCGCAGCGTAGGCCACCATCTTGTTAAAGTCCGGATTCAGATAGGGCTCTCCCTGATTCCAGAGGATCAGCATGGCGGTATGATGGTGGATTTGATCCACGATCTTCAAAAAGCCATTCAAGTCCATCATGCCCCGCTCCCGTTTCAGGGTGCCGTTACCGCTGGGGCAGAGGGGGCATTTGAGGTTGCAGATATTGGTGGGTTCTATCATCACAGCCGGAGGGTAGTGCTTCATGACCACTTTTTTACTTAGCAGAGACCGGCGGTAATCCAAAGCTGAGCCCAGCAGATGCTGCAAGCGTTTACCTTTCAAAAAGGCAGCGGCAAGGCGCAGTTTATTATACGATAACATGTTTTATACTTCAGCCTTTTTTAGAAAACCCAGACCGATGATGGTAAAGGCCAGATTGGGTGCCCAGGCAGCCCAGACGGGCGGAATGATGCCGTTGTAACCCAGACTTTGACTGATTTGCACCACGATCAGATAGGCAAAACAGACCACCAGTCCCAGCATAAAGACCCAGCCGCGGCCTTTGCTGCGAACATTTGAAGTGGCGATGGGTATAAAAAAGAAGATCACGATCAGGTTTGTGAGCGGAAAGGATACCTTCATGTGCAGGTCCACGATTTCTTTGTTGGCATCTTCGCCCAAGCGCTCCAAACGGCCGATATAATCCCACAGCTCCATAAAATTTAGAGCCAGAGTCTTCTTGGTGATGCGGATAAAATCTTGGGGTACCACATCGAGGACGGGAATGCTCGTTTTAGGATAGTATCTGGCATAGACCTGTCTTCCGCCCTCAAACCTGCGGATATCGCATTCTTGCAATTCCCATGCGGTGCCATTCCAGCTTGCGCTGCTGGCAGTGAGCCTTTCGGTGATCTGGCCGGTATCGAAGTCGATCTTGGTGAGATCGATGATGCGGAGGGTGTTTTTGTAGCCATCAAAGAAGCCGAAATAGTAAAAGTCGTTATTCTGTCCCCGGTAGTGGATGCGAGCCTTGAGCATCTGATCATCGGGCTGTTCGCCCTTTATTTTGACGTTGTAGAGTACGCTGCGCTCGGATTCAGCATAGGGCAGGATGTATTCTCCCATCACAGCCACTGCCATGGAGATGAGCAGTCCCAGAACAAAAAGAGGAAGCATGGCGCGTTTGATGCTGACCCCTGCAGCCCGGATAGCTACAGATTCGTTGTGTTTGGCCAGATTATTCATCATGAAAAGCCCCGTGAGTAGCACCGTGACTGGCGAAGTAAGCACTATCAAATAAGGCAGACGTAAGAGAAAATACAGCATGGCCAGATCAAATGTGGCTCCCGCTCTTAGCAGCCTGGGCAGATTATCCACTATATCGATCACGATGAAGACTGCGGCAAAGCTAAGAAAGATGATCACATAGGTGCGCAGGAATTCTTTGAGTATATATCTGTCCAGACGGCGCATCAGTGTACCACCTCATCGGGAGGAGCTATCTTTTTGCTCAGTTTCATGTGCTTTAATCTCCAGGAGAGTACCTGCATATCCAGGATGCGCTTTTCATGGATGGAGCCCCAGATCAGAAAACAGGCCAGAATAAAGAAGACTATATTGGATAGCCACATAGCTACAAAGGGATTGATCCCTCCGCTGTCTGCGAGATGCTCTCCCATATTCAGGGCTACATAATAGACCAGAAAGATCACGCTGGATACGCTGAAAGCCATGCCTATTCCGCTGGTTCTGGTCATCAATCCCAAGGGTACACCTATCATGATAAAGATAATGATGGCAAAGGATAAGGCGAATTTCTTGTGATACTCCACTTGCAAAGCCTGGATGCTATCTTGCAGCTCCAAGATCCGGTTTTGTGCCATTTGCTGCATGGAGTACAAGCGCTTTTGTTCCATCTGCTTTTCATAAGGGTTGCCCCCAAAATCAGCCAAGCTGATCCTTTCCTGCAGCTTCTGAGCTTCCTCCTGCTTCAGCTTAAGCTCTGCCTTGCGTGTAGCCAGGGTGCCGGTAAGTTGCCCGTAGGTCATCTCCCTGTCGCTGCGATAGCCGGTTTCAAAGATATCCGTACGCTGTCCCAAATCCCGGATATTGATGATGTATTGATCAAAACTGGTACTCTGGTATTTGCCTGGTTCACGTTCATTGCGCTGCTGCATCTCTCCCTGCCTGAGGGTGATGCGCATGGAATTGCCGTTGTTCATCTGAACAACCTGTCCGCTTTTGGCAAAGATGGTTCTGGGAAATCTGCTTTCACTACGATCATAGATGAGCACGTCCAAAAGCTCGGTTTCGGTATTCTCTTTGCACCAGACGGTATAGTCCAGCAGGTTGTTATATTCGCCGGCTTCGATGATGGTCATTGGTTTATAGTATGCTATTTTCAGCATTATGTTCTTGAGTTTATGATTTGTATTCGGCAGGAACCAGTGATTGAAATAGACCATTAGCCCGGTGAGCAGCACCGCAGCTATTATCAAATAGGAGAGCATGCTGTAGATATTTACTCCGCTGGATTTGATGGCTATGATTTCGCGGTCCACACTCATGCGTCCAAAGGCAAGAATGGTGGCCACCAGCACTGCCATGGGGATGGATAAAGCCAGCATATAAGGCAGGGACAAAGCAAAGACCTCCAGCACTATGCCAGCCGGCAGCTGCTTTTCTATGATGAGATTCAGCAGATCGATGATGCGATCTATCAAGAGCACAAAGGTCACCACCAAAAGTGAGATCAGGAAGGGGGAGATATGCTCTTTGAGGATATACCGCTTTAGGATCACGTTTTGCGCTCCAGCATGGCTATAAGCTCGTCCTCGCCAATGATCCTGACTGTGCCCAGCTTTTCGGCTTTGGTCAGCTTGGAACCCGGCTTTTCGCCCACGATCAGATAATCCAGGTTTTTTGAAACTCCGCTTAAGATCTTGCCGCCATGGCTGATGATCAGGCTTTCCATATCCTTACGAGAGATATTGCTCAAGCTTCCGGTGACCAGAAAAGAGAGCCCAGCCAGGCTGTCTGACTCTTTTTGGGACTCAAAGCTCATCTTCAGTCCCTGTTTTTTCAACTCCCGGATCAGGCTATGATTCTTGGGATTGGCAAAGTAATCTGAGATAGATTCGGCGATTTTATCACCCACTTCCGGCACTTCACTCAGCTCTTGAGCGCTGGCCTGCTCCAGGGCGTCGATATTCTGAAAGTGCACTGCCAGATTGCGCGCGGTGACCGTCCCCACATGGCGGATGCCCAGAGCGTAAAGTATGCGGTCGAAGTTCTTGGTTTTGGAGCTTTGGATGGCTTCCTGCAGGTTCCGGGCGGATTTCTCGCCTATGCGCTCCAATTCCTTGACTTTATCATAATCTATGCGATACAGATCCGCTACGCTGGATATAATGCCTTCTTGCAATAAGCGAGCTACGAGCGCAGTCCCCAGCCCCAGGATGTCCATAGCATCACGAGAGGCAAAATGCTCGATGCTACGGGCGAGCTGCGCCGGACAATCCGCTGAACTGCAATAATCTATGGCGGCTTCCTCCTCCCGGGAAAGAGGGCTGCCGCAGACCGGGCATTTATCCGGCAGAGATATCGGTTTGGCACCTGCAGGGCGTAAATCTTTGTTCACAGCCAATATCTTTGGAATGATCTCTCCGCTTTTGATCAGCCGGATAGTATCGCCTTCATGCAGATTAAGGCGGCGGATTTCGTCAAAATTGTGTAGTGTACTGCGGGATACCGTGGTTCCGGAGATATATACTGGTTCTAAAATCGCCACTGGGGTAATCGCTCCCGTACGTCCTACCTGGAAATCCACCCGTTTGAGCAGAGTTTCCTTTTCTTCCGGCTTGAATTTGTAAGCAATAGCCCATTTGGGACTCTTGGCCGTAGAACCAAGTTTATGATGCAGAGCCGTATCGTCTATTTTTATCACCACGCCGTCTATGTCATAATCCAGCCTGGCCCGCTGCTCTTCCATCTGGTTGCAGAAGTTTATAAGGCAGTCTTTGTCCTGGCAAACTTTGTGCTTATCGCTCACGGGGAAGCCGCTATCCTGCAGCCAACGCAGCAGCTCATCCTGGCTGCCAAAAGGCGCAGCATCGGCAATATAACCTGCGGTATAAAAGAAGGCTCGAAGCGGCCTGGCTTTGACCATCTCTATGTCTTTCAGCTTGATGGACCCGGCGGCTGCATTGCGGGGATTTGCAAAGGGTTTTTCCTCATTTTGGCGCCGGCTTTCATTCATGGCCAAAAAGGCTTTGATGGGAAAGTAAATCTCGCCTCTGATCTCAATATCACTTTGTAAGGGTATCTCACGCGGGATATGGGGCAGAGTAAGGAAGTTCTCGGTAACGTCTTCTCCCACAGAGCCATCACCGCGGGTAGTGGCATATTGCAATTTCCCGGAGGAATAAAAGAGATTGATGCCAAAGCCATCGATTTTGGGCTCCAGACATAGCTGAGGCCTGTCTCCCAGCTCAAGGGCGATTTTGTCCCACCAGGCGATCACCTCTTGTATGGAATAGGCGTTACTGAGGCTCGCCATACGCTCTTTGTGCGGGATGGTTTTAGCGGATTTATCCAGATCATCACCCACTTTGTCCAATACCGCGGGAGCTTGGATTTCGGGATGTTTTGCTTGCAAATCCTGCAGTTCCTGCACCAGCAGATCATATTCATAATCAGCGATTTCCGGGCTGGCTTCAGCGTAATACAAGCGGTTGTGCCGCTCGATCTCGGCGCAGAGGAATTGGATGCGTTTTTTGATCTGGGACGTAGTCATGGCAAGTAATACATTAAGGGGCGGCGATCAGAAAACACGCTGTTCATTTCGGTAACCTGTTTGTTGCTGGCCAGTTCGGGGTCGATCTCCACACTGTAAACCCCTGCTTCGGTATCGTTCATCCGGATCAGGATTTCACCTTTAGTGCCCAAAATCTGGCTTTTACCGGTGAAATAATGCTTGTGCTCGCCGTTTATCTCAGTACCGGTGCGATTTGAAGTAATAGAAAACACCCGGTTTTCCAAAGACCTGGTTATCATTGCTTGCTGACACCAGGGCAAGACCAGATTGGAGGGATGACAGAGAATCTGAGCTCCTTTCAGAGCGAGGCTGCGGGCGGATTCCGGGAACTGCCAGTCAAAACATACCATCATGCCGATCTTGACGCCGGATTTGGCGGTCGAGACCTCAAACGGGCTTTCTCCCGGAGAGAAAAACAGCTTTTCGCGAAAGTAAAGATGAATCTTGCGATAGATATCATAGCTTCCATCCGGATTTACCAGAGCGGAGCTATTGTAATACTTGTCCGCTGCCTTTTCGGCAAAGCCATAGACGATGCTGCTGTTGATGGATTTTGATAGCGCCCGAAAGCCCTGGAATATTTCACCTTCGGGGATGCTTTCTGCTATCTTGGCCACCTCATCCTGATGTGCAAAGACATAGCCGGAAGTGGCCAATTCCGGCAAAACGATGAGGTCGCTCTTGATTTCTTTCAACATGGAGCTTAGCAAAGCAAAATTCTGCTTTGGCTTTAAGAACTCCGGTTTGTACTGTAAAACTGATACTGTGTATTTCATTTTCTTGTCCTCATAAGTGGTGCGATGGCTCTATCAAAAGCGCCATGCACCTTGCATATAGTTAATCCGTAATTTGTGATGGGCACCTTGCGCCTGTAACATTCCTGGATTCTGCGGTTCATTTCTGCCGCATTGATCATGCAACCGCCGCAATGAATGCAGAGGGCAAAGTCTTCCAGACTCTCGGGGAAGTCATGCCCGGCAAAAACTTCAAAGCTTAGCTTTTTGCCGGTATATTCACTGATCCAACGCGGCAGTTTTACCCGGCCAATATCGTCCTTTTGAGCATGATGAGAGCAGGCTTCGGCTATCATTACTTTATCTCCGTCCTGCAGAAGGTCGATCTGATCTATACCTGTAAGCAGTATATCCAGCTCGCCTTTGTAACGTGCGAAGAGTATGGAGAAAGTGGTCAATTCAATAGGCTCCGGGGTTTCGCGATTCACCTGCTCGATCGCCTGAGAATCCGTGACTACCAAATCCGGCGGTTCGGCCAGCATAGCCAGGCTGTCTTTTAACTCAGTATCTTTAACTACTATACCGATCGCATCACTATCAAGAATCTCCCGCAAGCTCTGCACCTGCGGCAGGATCAAACGGCCCTTGGGAGCTGCGGCATCGATGGGGCAGACCAGGATTACCCTGTCTTTGGCTTTGATGATGTCACTCAGGATTACGCGCTCTTCCTGGCTGGGCTGTGGAGCCAGCTTTACCAGAGCCTCCTTTGCTTGCAGGATGCCGGTTTTGGCTTTGGCGGAAAGACTCACATAAGGGATGCTGAGCTTTTGACAGTAGAGTATGTTTTCCGGGATCGGTTGCGAAACATCTATCTTATTGAAGACCATGAGCACAGGAATCTTCATTTCCCGGATAAGGGCGAGCATATCCAGTTCAGGAGCCACAAAGCTGCTGCCGTCATTTATAAATATCACAATATCCGCTCTATACAGGATTTTACGGGTAGAGGCCACCCGCTTTTGTCCCAATTCACCTTCATCATCCAAACCGGCTGTATCATAAAAGGTTACCGGGCCTAAAGGGGCAAGCTCATAATGCTTGGCTACCGGGTCTGTGGTCGTGCCGGCAGTCTCAGACACTATGGCTACCTCCTGTCCGATCAGAGCGTTGATCAAGCTGGATTTTCCTGCGTTTCTACGCCCCAAAAGGGCAATAATCAATCTTTCACCACGAGGGGTAGTACTCATCTGTATGCTCCATATTATCTTATCTTTCTTTTCATACGGCTTAATCTGCCGTTTTCCGTCAAGTCCTTTTTTTGTGTAGCCAGGCAGCATCTCAAGTTCAAGCGATTCCAGGGTGGGCTCGTAGGGCGCAGGATGATGGGAGATCAAGCTTAGGTTTACTTTTGCCCAGACTAATCTACCCTGTTAGATGTCGTGGAAATGTCGTGGAAATAGCAGAATAACAAGCTCGAATTTCCACGTCAGTTTTACGACAATCTATACAGGAGACCCTTTGCAGATCAGGGGATAAGGAATCTTAAGGAAAAAGCATAATAAAAAATATGGACTCAAGGTAAAAAGTTTCTTGACACAAAAACGGGAGTTGAATAATCTTGTAATTAGGTAGGTTGTATTTTTTGCAATCAATTTAAGTATATATGGTGTAAGGCGACGTTCTATGTGTGAGTCCTCAATGAGCATATTTTATCAGGCTTGAAAATCTTACCAATCATACGGACTCAACTGTCGAACTTGCCGAAGTTTAAGGCTTAACAGATTCAAGAATGACCTGAAAAAGGAGGTCACCATGAAGAATCACACTAAACATCTTTGCTTTAGTTTGCTTTTTATTTTTGTTGTTAGCTTTGCTGTGGCAGAGCAGACGACTACCGCAGCCGTCCAGGATTTCGGAAATCTGGGGGCTGATATCCTTGATACGGAACTGCTGACTGTTACCCCAACAGAGCTGAATTTCGGTAATGTGGAGCTGGGAAGTGTAGCCTATGCACAAGTAGAATTATTATCTTCTGTGGATCTCACGATAACGTCAATGACTATTCCAGGATCAACCGACTACACAATTACCAGTATGCTATTTCCGCCTTTTGACCTGATGCCTGACGTTCCGCAGGTTTTAGAAATTGCATTTGCCCCGTCAATTGCGGACGAGATCACTGGAAATTTAGAAATCATGTACGGTATTGGGAATATGAAGCAGGTTCCATTAGAGGGGTTCGGGTTTGATCCGCCTCCGATGCTGGATTTACCCTACTACTACGATTTTGGCGATATCACGATAGGGGGCCAGGGAGACGTTGCCGACATTTCTATAACTTTATCGTCGGAGTGGTTGGCCTATCATTCTACGGGTGAAATCACAAGTATAAGCATAAGCGGAGATCCTTGTTTTGTTCTGGGAGCTATCACCGACGCCACGACTTACGCTGCCGTTACTCTATCAACAGAATTGGGCCCTTCAGGCATGCTTAATGTTTCCATTTCCTGCAATCCTACTTCAGAAGGAGGAGTGTATGGCATGCTGGACGTTCTTTGTGGAGATGGCAGAACCTATTCTGTAAACCTGTATGCTACAGGAATGCTGCCCGAACCACTTATCGAAATATCTCCAGACTACGTGATCTTAAACGCTGTGGAAGGCTCTTCAGATACTGGCATGTTTTACGTGAAAACGTTGGTACTGGGCTGCTGGAATTTTGGTTGGATGAAAGCTTGCCTTCCTGGCTTAGCTTTAGCCCGATGGCTGGCAATGTGAATAGTGGCGATAGTCTGCAGGTCACCGTCCAGGCCGATGGCACAAATCTGGGAGTAGGTAGCTACAATCATTATTGCGATATATCCAGCAATGATCTATGGGCACATAATACTGGTGTAAGTACCACTTTTCATGTAAGCTCCCTGCCTCTGGTAGCGGATTTCCATGCCGATATCCTGACAGGACACCCTTCATTTCATGTAAGTTTTACCGACGATAGTCGCACCGATCCTGCTCATACCTGGTCAACTATTAACTCCTGGAAATGGGATTTTAACAACGATGGGGTATTTGATTCCTTTGTGCAAAACCCCAGTTATGAGTACACCACTCCGGGAGTATATAGCGTCCGGTTGGTAATTCGCACAAACACTGGAGCAGTATCTTCAAAATTGCGCACAGATTACATTAACATGATAAACAATCCCCCTGAGGCGATAGATTCTTTGCATACGATTACTATGGAGGAAGACACGCAATGGGGACCAGAATATATCATGGGTTTATTCAACGATCCTGATAACGACCCTCTTACCCTTTCCTGTGATGGAAGTGAGCATTTGACTGCTACGGTATCATATCAATTCCTGACCCTTATCCCTGCTCCGGATTGGCATGGCACGGAAACGATAACCATCATAGCCTCAGACCCATTTGGGGAAAGTGTGCAGCATGAGATTGAGGTAACCGTTACCCCAGTAAATGATGCCCCTGTTTTGAGTATTCCTGAAGATCTGTATTTTATACGTAACTCGGTCTATATAGTAGATTTTGCGCCCTATATAGACGATCCTGATAATCCCGATGAAGAGCTATCATTGCAGATTATGCCCGTGCCACCTGAAGGGGATATCAACTTTGTCTATACGCCAATTGACGTAGCTAACACGGTGGGACAGCTTACGGTGGCTTTCTCTTCGCCTTCACAAATCGCAAGCTCAGCTACTTTTTCGATAGCTGTGAACGATAATATGGGACGCCTCATTGCCACTACTACCTTCACTATGCATGTATTAGAGCAATTCACTCCAGATATTGAGATAGGGGACAGTTATGAGTTTGCAGGGCAAACCGTGGCCTTCACCGATGTAACTTTGGGTAATCCAGATCATTGGTTATGGGAATTCGGTGATGGAAGCAGCTCTGAGCTAAGGAACCCTGAACATCAATACCTGGTATCGGGAACTTACGACATCCGTCTGACCCTTGGCAACAGCCAGGTTCCAGAAGAAGACCGGATGGTTTTTATTCCCGGTATGATCACTCTGAGCGGAACCGCTGTAACGGTTACCGATATCCCGGATACCTGGACTGTTTTAGGGTCTCCATACAATCTTTTCGGCGATGTGGTAATCGATAGCACAGCAACCGTCACAGTGGAAGATGACGTTGTAGTAAACCTGTTTAGTGAGGCCCCCCTGCATGTGCGTGGAGCGATTTTGGCCAATGGAGTGAGATTTCAACCTCAATCAGGCAGCGGAAGATGGGGCGGTATTAAGTTTAGCGGGTCTGGCCTGCGGGAGCCAAGCTCTTTAGCAAACTGCCAGATAATCGATGCCATTGTTCCGGTGGATATTGCTACTCAAAGCCCCGTGCTTAGTAATCTCTATATAGCCGTATCCGATACTACTGCTCTGGCGGATGGTGAGGCCATCAAGATTTTTGAAAGTTCCTGCCAGATCAGCGATGCAGAAATCTTAAACTATAGAGCTGGCATCACTGTGGACGGACATGGCCCCAGCCGCGCTACACCCACCTTAAGCAATATCCGGGTGCGAAATTCCAGCAATACCCAGCGCACCGAAGATCATGACACCATAGGGGTTACTCTGAAAAGCTTCGCTACGGTAGATAGCCTGGAAGTGGATAACTGCTCCACCGGAATAATAATAGGTTCAGACAATGAGACCTATAGCAGCACTCCCACTCTTAGCAATATCCGGGTGCGCAATAGCAGTAATACGCAGCGCACCGTCTTACAGGGAACCGGCATCTTGATAACAGGCAATGCGGCTCCCAATCTTACTGATGTGAATGTATCGGAAGTGGCAAATGGGATAGTGATAGATGATATCACCTCTATGCGTGCTACCCCCACCTTAACCAATATTCGGGTTCGTAATAGCTCAAATACCACGCGGAGTATTACAAACGGATTGATTATCCGCAATACTCCCAATGTGCTTATAACCGATGCCTGGTTCGACGATTTTGCCACCGGAATCAGCATTGAAGCGGATAACCGGGCTGCAAGCACCCCAACTCTGGTCAATATCAGAGTTCGCAATTCCAGCAATACTCAGAGAACTGAAACCTGCGGCATCAAAATCACCGGCTCGGTTAATGCCAGTATGGATGATGTGGAAATAGAAGACTATATGAACGGCCTCAGCTATACCATGACTAATCACACCCGCGCGGCTGAAACTGTGACCCTAAGCAATATCCGGGTACGTAATAGCAGCAATACCCAGCGCCAGGTCTCTACCGGAGCAGAGTTTTCCGGAGTGGAGGATCTGAGAATCACGGATATGCAGATCGATGACTATAGCGTGGGACTCAAGATCAGCGCTTCCGATACCCGCGCAACGGCTACTCCCACCCTTGTCAACATCAGAGTCCGAAACTCCAGCAATACTCAACGTGAAGAAAACACTAGTATCTTTTTGGGCCAAGGGGTACGGGGAAGCATGCAAGACTCTGTGGTGGAAGAAGCTACCATTGGCATCCTGATAGCCGAGGGTAATCAAACTGTATTGGAAAACAATCAGATAATAAACTGCAAAACTGGTTTGCGGGCAACAGGTACAAATCCTCTACCGCTTCGCAAGCAGCTTTTCGCGATGGAAGACGCATATCTGCTGGAGTTTCCTGGCGAAGATTACTGTGCTTTTGAGCTCTACGGAGCTGGCCCCTGGTCGCTGTATCAGAATACTATATCTGGATATGCAAAGGGAGTGAAAGCTACTAATGCAAATGTAAACTTCCACACGAATATCTTGTGGACCACAGGGCAGGAGCTTACTCCTTTTGTGAATAACTCTAGCACTATCCAAAGCAGATACAATAACATATATCGCTCAGAAGGCCTGCATCCCGGGATTGGTAATATCAATAGTGACCCACTGTTTGCACTGCCTGCAGAAAGAAATTTCAGCTTGAACCGAAACAGCCCCTGTATAGATGCCGGTAATCCTGAAATGGCTTTCGATGCCGATGGAACTATTGCCGATATGGGTTACCTCGCCTATCTGCATAGCGCTTCTGCAGTTCCCAGCACCCGTTTTGTGGTTGTAGGTTCTCAGGTTGATTTTACCAATATCTCCTGTGGACACGATTTTGCTGATACGCAGATTGAGTGGGACATTGGCAATGATGCCAGTATTGAGGGAACAGACTATAACTTCAGCTATATCTTTGATAACCCCGGGCTTTATGATCTGCGCTTGCGTATGCAGAGCGGAGATTTGATCGATGAAAAAGCGTATCCGGGGATGATAGCAGTTAGCAGTGACCAGCTTCTTGCTCCTCAAAACCCTGCTCTGACCAGAAATGGAAATGACATAGTATTTACCTGGGATGCAGTCTCACAGACCGTAGAAGGTATTCCTTACGTGGTGCCATTTTACCTGATCTATAAATCAGATAGTCCCGATGGATTCTATCACTATACCGGATTTACTATCGGTTCAGAAACATCTTTTACAGATCATGATGCCGCGCTGGATTCCAAAGCTTTTTATCTGGTGCTTGGCTATACGGGTACTAGAGCCGAGATGCTGAACTTTGTAGAAACAAATACCATGATTTCAAGAAAGGGAGTAAGGCTATTAAAACGGGAATAATCCCCAAGCTGGTCCTATCCCTGCCAGATTTGGAGAATGGCTCTCTGCCTTTATGCCAGGAGTTTTCGGGAGCCATTCTCTTTCTGGATGTTTGTAACTTCACCAAAACTACCGAGTTTGCCCATACCAAGGGGCGTTATGGTATAGAGATCATTACCAGTGGACTGAACAATTACTTTGAGCAGCTCAATCAATTGATTTCTCCAGAAGGAGGAGAGATCCTTAAGTATGGCGGAGATAGCTGCCTGGCTGTCTTCCCCGACCTGTATAATCCCGAAAGGATCAGAGCCCTGGGCGATAATATACAAACCATGATAGCAGAGCTGGATATTGCTTATCAGGAGAGATTCGGCTTTGGGCTTGCAGTTCATGGCGGTTTTACACTGGGAAGCTTCAAACTGCATATTGTAGGAAGCAGAAGCTATCATTTGGATTACTTTCCGTCCTCATTAGAGCTTTCCAGGCTCTATCTTGAAATGGATGCCAGGCGTTGTGAAAATCTGCTCTATAACTTTCCCGATAGCCAGCCTATCAAAGCTCAACCCAGCAGAGTATCCTCGCATAGCTGCGATGAAGAGGAGTTTTTACCAGATCAAGTAGTAAAAAAGCTGAACGAAGAGGATGTACCTGCCGAGCTGCGCAATGCTGCAGTGATCTTTGTGCAGCTGAGCAGCAAAACTGGCGAAGAAATCCTCCTGGCAGATTACCAGCATTTTTTCATTCGCGTTCAGCGCTGGGTGTATGAATTCGGGGGAGTGATAAATAAGATTGACTTCACCGAGAAGGGTTATCTGCTCTTGATTCTCTTTGGCGTGCCGGAAGTTCATGCAGACGATACTGCGCGTGCCTTTCTGTGTGCCTTGCGCATTGTCCAGATCCCCTCAGCCGCAGTTCAATGCCGGATTGGGATTACTTACAGTAACATATATTGTGGCATTATAGGAGCTTCATCTCGCTACGAATACGGGATTATCGGAAATGCAGTGAATACCGCAGCGCGCTTGATGAGCTATGCCAAACCCGGTCAGATCATCTTGAGCAAAGAAATCATCCCGGCCATTGCTTCCCGATTTGCCACCACTTATCTGGAAAGCACAATGGTGAAGGGTATCAAAGAGCCTATCGAGATTTTCTTGCTGGAGGGTGAGAGGCCAGAGCACTGGGCAGTATATAAGGACAAATATTCCGGCTTACCCAGCCTGATCTCTGCAAAAGACGAAGCTGTAATCGACAGCTTCCTGTCAAAAGATGAGGCACGTGCGCTTTGCATTATGGGTGCTCAGGGCACCGGAAAATCCTTCCTGGTCTGGCAAATCTACTCCCGCGAGGCTGAACTCTCAAAATCAAAAGATGAGCCTGCAAAAGCAGAGATAGTATCGGTGGGACGCCGAGTCAAGGCTTTCAGGCTGGAGTTTTTCTTCAAGCTCTTGCGTCACAAATTGGGAATCAACTCTGTCAAAAAAGAGTTTTCCACTATCAATGAATATGCCCGCAGCCATCATTTAGACTGGAATCAGAGCTTGATAGAACGTTACATTTTTGGAAAACAGAGTTCTAAAGGTACTGGAAAGGGGATGCATCATGGAGCTGCCTTGGGGATGAATGAAACTGAACTGGCCATCTCTTTGCTTACCGGTTTATGCTATGAGTTTTTTGCTGATTGCAAGCTTTTGTTACTGGACAATATTGATTATTACGATGCAGAATCCCTGGTTATCATTAACCGCCTTATTACCTTGTTCCTGGCTGCGGGTCGTAAAGTGGTTTACACCTGTCAGGAAGAGCTTTCAGTTCCGATTCCGGAAGGTTTTGCTTTCACGGCTATCAAGCTTAATCTTTTCAGCAGAGCACAATCTGAAGCTATGATCACCAGGCTTCTGCCTATGGTCACAGGCCAGGCTCAGCGTAGGCTGCACAATATCAGCGACGGCAATCCTCAGTTCCTGATCGCGCTTTTATTGCAGATAACAAGCTGTTTTGATAGCGCTGATGACCTCATCGGTGAGGATACCCTTCAGGACTTACAAGATCAGGGCCTGATTCCTCCGAGCCTGGAAAACCTATTGATGGCAGAATATCAGTGCCTGGATGCAGCTTCCCGTCATTTGTTGAAATGTGCGGCTATCTATGGCGATGCTTTCAGGATAAGCGACTTGGACCAGATATTCTCTTTTGATCCCGGACATGATATCCCCAAGATCTGCGAAGAACTGGCAGAACAAAACGTACTGGAATCCAGAAAAGAGCCGCCCGATCCGGTGTATTCCTTCTCTAATCCTTTGATGTTGGATAGTATCTACCGGAGTGTGCTCTTAAGCGAAAAACGTAGCCTGCATCTGCAAATCGCCCAGGCTTTTGTATCCCATACTGAAGCGCAGGATGAGCTCTTGCAGAGCATTGTGCACCACTATTTGCAGGCCGGGGATCTGGAAGGGATACTTTACTACAGCGAGCTGTCAGCCAGGAAGTTCTTTGCTTCCGGAGCCTGGGTGAGCAGCAGGTACTATTATCAAATCCTGGCAGAACACAGCTCTGATGCGGATATCAAAATTCAGGCCGAGTTAAAACTGATTGAGTTATGTCTGATCCAGGCTGATAATATCCAGGCGAAAGAGCTATTGGATGGTCTGCCAGACGCTCTGGGCAAATATACCGAAACTGCCATATATCTGAAGACTGTATATCTGAACAACATCGCCGATTACCTCGGCTTGCAGAGCTATCTTGAGCAGGTCTTACCATCCCTGAAAGACCAAAATCTGAGACCTCTGATCTATGTTTTCTACCTGGAAGCTCAGCTCTTTACCATGCAGATCAAGGAGTTCTTTGCAGCTGCCAAGGCTGAATATCCCAAGCTGCGCAAAAACCCTGTAGCCCAGAACCGCCTGGCGGGAGTAATTGCTCAAGCCTACATGAATCAGGGCGATTACGCTCTGGCAGAGCATTACTATAGTGAAAAGCTAAAACTTGCCACCTCTCTGAACGATGGACTGGGAATGCGCATTGCCACAAATGGTCTGGGCGGAGCACTATCACGCATGGGGAAGAAGCAGGAGGCTATGGAAAAGTATCAACAAGCCCTGGAGATCGCTGAAAGCATCGGGGATAGGAATGGTTACTCAAAGGTGCTGCTGAATCTGGGTGTTTATTACCGGAACGAAATGGATTATGATAGGGCACTGGAATGCTATCAGAAGAGCTTGCTGCTTGCTTCCCGGATCGGAAATCTGATGCAGGAGTCTATTATCTTGTATGATATGGGTGAATTGTTGGTCTATCAAGATGAGCTTGAGGCTGCATTACCACTGTTTCAGCAGTCTCTGAGCATCGCCAAAAGGATAAACGATTTTTCCGGAATCTCTTTTTGCAACGATGCCATAGGGGATATGCACTTTAAACGGGAAGAATATCAGAAAGCCGAAGAAACTTACCTTGCCAACCTTGAGCTTCAGAAGAAGATCCACGATCAGGAAGGTATAGCTCACACTTGGGGCAATCTGGGCAATTGCGCTAAAGTGAAAAAAGACTATCCTCTGGCGCGTAAGTATTACTATATGCAGTTCAATCTACTAACCAGGGTGCAGGATTGGGATGGCGCAGGCAGAGCAAGATTCAATCTGGGGATGATCAACCGCGAACAGGGCTATTTGAAACGCGCCCTGCACCAGCTAAAGATAGCCAGAAAACTCTTTGAACGCTGCGAGGCCAAGCACTATTTACAAATCTGCGATGAGCAGGAACGGGAGTTATTGGATTTGCTTGCGTAGTAGAGTGTAAAATTCTCTCTGGCGGAATCTGCGGCTGCTTTTCAGACTTTGAGGACTGCAAAATATGCTTGTGCAGCATCTAAGCCAAGGCACTTCCAATCAGTTTTGTTGTTTTATGGGATAGAGAGAAAGGGCAGACATCATATTTTCCTTGCCAAAATAAGCCAAATAAAATCTATGGTATTCATCCGGTCGGGATGTGGCGCAGCCCGGGTAGCGCACTTGAATGGGGTTCAAGGAGTCGCAGGTTCAAATCCTGTCATCCCGACCAAACTTTATTAGTGACCGAGAGGTCACTTTTTTACAGGGGCGAGAAATATCGCATTCCCACCTTGCAAATCACACTCTTAGTATCTCTTGCAGGAAACACAGCTATCTCTTTGTCAAATAAAACGTTTGCTCTATCTTTATCCTCTGCTTAGGGCAGCATAAAACTCAAACAGGAAAAAAGGGCTTTACAAAAAAGCGGGAATTAGGTCTTTGGAAAGAAAAATACATTCTGGAGTGATTTCATGAAGAAATACGGTTTTGACTTTCCTGAAAGCCTGCGTAAGACCTTTCTTTTCGACCTGGAAGAAAATTGGTATCTTCCCCTTTATGCAGAGCGCAAAGGCATCCCTTTGCAGAGTATCAAACGCAGCAATTTCGGTCAGTACAATATGGCGGTAAACTATCTAAGCTCGGTCTTGGAAGAAGCTGCCGCGGTGAACAAAGTGGCGGTATATAATATCGATCACATGGCGCAGATCCGGGTCTGGGGCAAAGATGCAGCCGCGCTCTTAAACAGATCCTTGGGAGCCAACTTCTTGGATATGAAAATAGGCAGCTGCAAGTATACCCTGCTGCTCAATGAAGCCGGCGGAGTGCAGGATGATATGATCCTGATGCGGACTTCGGAAGAAGAATTTATCCTGGTGATCAATGCCGGACACGATATCACAGACGAAGTGGAGATCGACGGCGAAAAAGTAAGCATGATTGCCGACATCGACCGGATCATGAGAACCAAGAAAAGTGGGGAAGACGTGGAAGCTGAAGACATCTCGGATCAGCTGGTTAAGGTGGATATCCAGGGCCCGCTATCTTACAAAGTGATCAAAGAAGTCTTTGGAGCGCAGGTGCTAAGAAACCGTGCTAAGCCTGAAAAGAACATGAGTTTCTTTACCTTTAACGAGTTTGAACGGGATTCACATAAGTATTACATCAGCCGCACCGGATATACAAACCGCTGGGGTTGGGAGCTTTATATCCCCGCAGCCAATGCCGAGCAGGATTTTAAGCAGATCGTGACCAAAGCTTTGGACTTGGGCGGTCTCCTGGTAGGCTTGGGCGGAAGAGACGAAAATCGCATCTCTGCCGGAGCCTTTGGCCTGCCGCTGATGGGCAATGAATATGATCCGGAGCACAATCCCATCAATAGCCCCCTGTATGATGCCGCCATCGATATGAGCAAGGAAGATTTTGTGGGCAAAGCCGCTCTGCAAAAGGCCCTGGATCAGGGAGTAAGTAAACGCTTGAACATCATCATCACCGAAGGCATAGTTACTTCTCGCGGAGTGTATCGGGATGGCAAACGCATTGGTAGCGTGAGCTCCAGCATCAACTCCCCGAATCTCAGCCATGAGCAACGCCTGGCTATAGGCTCCAAACGCAAAAACGTCAACGATCCTGAAGGAACCGCGGCGATTGGTATGGCCTGGCTCTATGAAAATCAATTTGAAACCGACGCCGAAGGCAAAGACATTGTTTCTGACGGCGATAACCCCGTGCGCATCCCGGTGGAATTTTATCGGGAAGACGAAGCGCAAAAGCCCATTGGCCGCAGCATGCTCGGATATCTCACCCAGGAAGGGATCACTCCGGCTACAGCAGCTAAAGCCTTGAAAAACATCGAAAACCTATAAATAACAAATGCGGCTCCCCCAAAAAGGGAGCCGCAGCTTTCTGATTTTCCCAAAAGATAGGAGCAGGAATGATATCAGTACACAATCTGGTGAAAGCATTTCCCCAAAAAGATGGGAATGCTTTCTATGCCGTGAATGACGTCTCTTTTAATGCCGATGATGGTGAGATAGTCTGCCTCTTAGGCGTAAACGGAGCCGGGAAGACCACGACCATGAGAGTGCTTTCCACGGTCTTTAAACCCACCAGCGGAACAGCTGAGATACAGGGCTGGGACATCAGGACTCATCCGCAAGAGGTGAGGAACAACCTTGGCTTTCTCACAGGAGATACCGGACTCTACAATCGCCTGCGCGTGCATGAATTTATCCGTTATTTTGGCAGATTGTACTCCATGCAGGATGCTGATATCACCCACAGCATGAACGAAATGGCCGAGCTGCTGGATATGAAAGACTTTATGGATAAGAAGATCGAGTTTCTTTCCACCGGTATGAAGCAAAAGGTATCTATCGTGCGCTCTATCATCCACGATCCGCCGGTGATGATATTCGATGAGCCTACCGCTGGTCTGGATATCCTCACGGCGCGAAACATCATCTCCTTTATCCGCAGCTGCAAAGAGCGGGGTAAGTGCGTGCTCTTCAGCACCCACATCATGCGGGAAGCAGAGCGTCTGGCAGATCGGATCGTAATGATCCACAAAGGCAGGATATTGGCGGAAGGAAGCCTGGAAGCTCTGCGCGAAGAGACCTCGCAGACAGACCTGGATGATATCTTTGTGTACTATGTAAATCAATATTCAGAAGATACCAAGGTGGAAGCTCATGAATTTTAAGAAAGTGATGATAGTCTATCGCAAAGAGCTCATGGAGGTCTTGCGCGACAAACGTACCCTCTTTATGATCTTGCTTTTACCGGTGATTTTGTATCCGGTTTTGATCATAGGATTCAATGCCGTCATGTCCAGACAGACCGGAGTCCTGGAAGAGCAGGGAGCCACTATCGCCATACAGGATAGTGTGAATACTGCTGTTTCGGCGCGCCTGCTGGAGGAGCTCAGCAAGATTGAGCATTTCACCCTGATTCCTGCTGCTGAAAACGCACAAAGTCTATACGAAAGTAAAGATATCCAGAGCATCATCACCCTGCGCGATTCCGTTTCTGCCGATGGCCTGATTAGCTATCATGTGTATGTTCAATACGATGGGACCAATGACCGCAGCGAGCTGACTTTTACCAAAATCAGAGATGCTCTTGTGGCCAGCGAAAAAGCCATGGTAGAAGAAGAACTGCAGCTTTCCGGCATCAATCCCGAAATCATGAATCTGGTGGATGTGCGCAGGCTCAATACCGCAGATTCGCAGAAGATGATGGGTAAAGTGCTGGGGATGATCCTGCCTTATATCATGATCATCATGCTCTTAAGCGGAGCATCTGTAGTGGCGGCAGACCTCGTGGCCGGCGAAAAGGAACGTAAGACTCTGGAGACCCTGCTGGTGGCCGGAGTGGACCGGCGCGATATCGTGATAGGCAAGTATCTTACCATCATCACTCTGGGGATGATAAACCTGATCGTGAATCTATTTAGCATCAGCTTTTCTATGCAATATATGCTGTCACAGGCCGGTCTGGATTTGGCCGGAGCGGGCATGCCGATCAAGGCGATCTTCATCCTCCTGGCGGCGATGCTGCCTTTGGCCACTCTCTTTTCCGCGATCCTGCTTTCTATATCCACCTTCAGCCGCAATATGAAGGAAGCGCGCACCTACGAACAGCCCCTCTTGATGGTATCCATGATCCTTGCGATGATCAGCTTCCTGCCAGCTATCGAGATGAATAACCTTTTGGCTCTGATCCCGATCATAAATATCGCCTTGCTCTTCAAAGCTGTGATGCTGAATGACTATCAGCTTTCACATTTACTGCTCACCATCCTGAGCACGGTTGTCCTGGATGTGATAGCGATCTGGGCTACCATCAAGCTTTTCAATACCGAAGGGATACTGTTTCGCTCGGAAGATGACGGCAGCTCTATCAAGAGTATCAAAAAGGGCGTTAGCAAAAGCAAAAAAGTCTTCTTTACTCCTTACAATGGCATGATTTACTTCGTTTTGGCCTTGCTGCTGCTCTTCTATCTGGGTAGCTATCTGCAAGGCAGAGACCTGGGGAGTGGACTCTTGATGACCCAGATCTTTGTCATCCTGCTGCCGGTCTTACTGATTCTAAAGATATTCAAATTTCCAATCAAAGAAACCCTCCGGCTCAAGGCGCCCAAGCTCAAAGAAGTGCTTCTGGTTCCTTTTATAGCCATTCCGGCTACTATCCTGGTGGCACTCGCCGCTCAGTTGATCAATACTATCTTCCCTTTCCCTGCGGAGTACCTAAAGAATCTGGGTAAACTCTTTGAGCTGGATATGCCGCTGTGGCGCAGTTTCCTGATCATAGCTATCGCTCCCGGCATCTGTGAAGAGCTGCTCTTTCGGGGGCTGATGCCGCGCTTCTTTGAAAAATACGGCATCAAGGTGAATATTGTGCTTACCGCCCTGCTTTTTGCCGCTTTTCATCTGGACCCATTCCGCTTTCTGCCGGTATTCTTCCTGGGCATGCTCCTGGGATACCTTACCCTGCGCAGCGGGTCCATCTTCAATTCCATGATCTCACATGCCATAAATAACTCTCTGGCGCTCATCATAGTAGCCTTTGCCGGCTCTTCATGGCTAAATGTATTCGTCAGTGGGCAGGATGATCTGAGATATTGGCTGGCTGCACCTGCCATCCTGATCCTTGCCGCTGCCTTATATATGTTCCATAAAATCACAGGAGGTAAAGAATGTGTGGAATCGTAGGATACATCGGTCATAGAAGTGCTTTGCCCATAGCGGTGGAAGCACTCAAACGCCTGGAATACCGGGGATATGATTCCTCGGGAGTAGCCTTGATTCACGAGGGTGAACTCAATATATACAAGAAACAGGGTAAGATCATCGAGCTCGAAAGAAGCTTGCCTGAGCCTTCCAGATGCGATAGCGATATTGCTATCGCTCATACCAGATGGGCTACCCATGGTGAGCCCAATGAGCTCAACGCCCATCCCCATGCTGATTGCAGCGGGAATCTGGCTATAGTGCACAACGGCATTATCGAGAATTACAAGCTGCTCAGACAGCAATTGCAGGACTTGGGACACACATTCATCAGCGAGACGGATTCTGAAGTAATTGCGCACCTGATCGAGCAATACCAGAGCAGCAATCTAAGTTTGGAAGATGCGGTGTGTGAAGCGATGAAGCGGGTGGAAGGCACTTACGCTTTGGTAGTGATCAGCAGCAAAGAGCCCGATAAACTGATTGCCGTAAGGAAAGGCAGCCCCCTCATTATAGGCATAGGCGAAAATGAACACTTTATCACAAGCGATGTCAGCGCGATCATTATCCATACCAAGCGGGTGATATATCTACAGGATTCAGAGCTTTGCGTGGTGCAAAAAGCCGGCTTTGAAATCTCCACTTTGGATAAATCCACGGTGAAGCCAAAAATCTCTGTGGTTGATTGGGATATCTCCGCTATCGAAAAAGGCGAATACAAGTACTTTATGCTGAAGGAGATCTTCGAGCAACCCATCACCATCGAAAACGGCTTCAGAGGCCGCATCAACGAAAGCCTGGGCACTGCCCGCCTGGGCGGCCTGCATCTGCCCAGCACCGAGCTGAAAAAGGTCAAACAGATTCATCTCATCGCTTGCGGAACCTCTTTTCATGCCGCGTTGATCGGTAAATATATGATAGAAGACATGGCGCGCATTCCTGTGCATGCAGAATATGCCAGTGAATACCGCTATCGCAATCCTGTAATTCTGGAAGATACCCTGGTCTTTGTGATCAGTCAATCTGGTGAGACTGCCGACACTCTGGCAGCGATGCGGGAAGCAAAAGCAAAGGGCGCAAAGGTATTGGGGATCACCAATGTAGTGGGCTCCACCGTGGCCAGAGAAAGCGATGGCGGAACCTATATCCATGCCGGTAGCGAGATCGGTGTGGCTTCCACCAAAGCCTTTACCTCGCAGGTCACCATCCTCGCTCTTCTGGCCATTTATATGGGGCGGATAAACCATCTTTCCACTGTGGAAGGCACGAAGCATATCAAAGCCCTGGCTGAGATTCCTAAAAAAGTAAAACAGATTCTGGATCATAACGCTAGCATCCGAAAGATTGCAGAAAGTATCAAGGACAGCAAGAATGCCCTGTATCTGGGACGCGGTTTAAACTACCCGGTGGCTCTGGAAGGAGCGCTGAAGCTGAAAGAGATTTCTTATATCCATGCCGAAGGCTATCCTGCCGCAGAGATGAAGCATGGTCCTCTGGCTTTGATCGATGAAAATATGCCCGTAATCGCCATTGCCATCCATGATCCTTTGTATGACAAGATCTACTCCAATCTTCAGGAAGTGAGAGCCCGCAAAGCCAGGCTCATCTGCATCGCTTCCGAAGGGGATACAGAGCTTGCCAAGATCAGTGAGAACGTGATCTATATTCCGGATACTATCCCAAATCTGCAACCGCTGCTCACCGTGATCCCCTTGCAGCTGCTGGCTTACCATGTGGCTGATCTCAAAGGCTTTAATGTGGATCAACCTCGCAATCTGGCCAAAAGCGTGACGGTGGAATAGGGTCTTGAAAGACTTTAGATTAAGGTTTTAACCGTCATTCACCGGGATCATGCCCGTTACAAGAGGTTTCCCCCGCCTTTCGGAAGGCGGGGCAATCCGAAGCTATATTTCCTTTCCCCTGATTAATCTCGATTTGGCTGCGATAATAACGGCTACAGAGTCTAACCCCTCTCAACTCTCCAAAACTCAAAAAATAATCCTTGACGAGATATAAAGACTTAGAATATCATGAAACTGCTTGATATTGTTATTCAAGATCAGCCTTAAACATATATAGTGTGTGGCAAAGACTTGCCGAAATGTCTTCAAAAAGGGGGTAATGAACTTAACTGCAAAATGATGAAGTGTGAGTAAGGAGAAACTAAAATGTTTAATCTAAAGAGATTCATTTTCACTATGCTTATCGCGCTAATATGCGGATTTGCATATTCCCAGAGCGGATACGTATATAACGAGAGCCTGCCAATTGATAGTATAGCTTCCAGATCTATTTTTGTCTGTTCCGATAACAGCGTGGTGGTATTGGGAAATGCAGACGATACTCTTGAATTCCATCAATATTTTGCTACAATCACCAAACTTGACCCTTATGGCAATCTGCTATGGAGACAATATCTTGATGGTGGGGGCATCTTCATATCCATAACAGGAGTTGATATTGATGCAGCCGATACGGTTACATTTATTACAACAACCGTTACCATCATACTCTGGACGATAGACAGTGCTGGCACCATTAGCCTTATCTCAGAGTATCCTTACCTGCCTAATCAGGGAATATGCTTCAACAAAGCACTACGAACCCCAGATAATGAGATCGTAGCAGTTGGCAAGGCATCGCAGAATTACGATGTATCATCTGCCTGCTTCTTCCGCTTTTC
>Ga0265294_10000798_pt1 | contig 42840 bp, 37 predicted proteins | sample MunlanPumphouse3_FD_192504 | JGI IMG/M metagenome (GOLD analysis project Ga0265294, IMG submission 192504) | Groundwater microbial communities from a municipal landfill in Southern Ontario, Canada - Pumphouse #3 | ecosystem: Environmental > Aquatic > Deep subsurface > Groundwater | place... | reverse complement strand
TGGAAATCAAATTGTCTTCCAAGGACGATGTGCTGTTGCCTGCTTTCTTTGATCGGTTGTCTTTGTTGGACAATGCCCTTTTAAACGGTATAGATGTACGGTTTGTAAACAATGTACATGCTACCACACAAGCCGTTTTGTTTACGGGCGGTTCGTTGGCGCAGTCTCACTATAACCGCACTTTTCCGAAAACACCTTTGCTGTTGCGAACGGGAAGAAGTTCGGTAGCCGTGTTAAAGGGTGAAGAAACCTCGGCTCAATTGGAAGGATTGGCAGAGGATTGTTTTATGTATTTTGGTTTGGGTTGCAGGAATGTGTCTTTGTTGCTCGTCCCGGCCGGATTTGATTTTGAACCGTTTGCCCAGAAAGTACGCACACGTTTTGGTAGGTTTTTGTCTCAACATGAGGGCTTCAGCAACGCCTTCAGGCATGCCCGGGCCTGTCAGGCTATGGAAGGCCTGTCGAGTCAAGAGACAGACTCGGCTTTAAAAGCTTTTTTTGTTTTGAAAGAAGAAGCAGACTTGTTGCCTCCCATGGGCGTATTGCATTACCTTACGTATGATAATTTTGCACAGGCTCAGCACTTTGTTGAGCAGCGGCAGCAGGTGATTCAATGTGTGGCCGGTACTGCCGAGGTACCTTTTGGGTCTACGCAAAGGCCTTTGTTTACAGATTTTGCAGATGGTTTAAATACAGTGGAATGGCTACAAAAATTATCTTGTTGACGGGTCCCACAGGAGTAGGGAAAACAGAACAAGCACTAGCTATTGCAAAGTTGCTTAAAACGCCGGTAATCAATTGTGACAGCCGGCAGATTTATAAGGAATTGAATATTGGGGTAGCTCGTCCTTCACAGGAGTATTTGGTTTCCATAAAACATTATTTTGTTGCCTCTCATACCATTCATCAATCGTATTCGGCAGGTGACTATGAGAGAGAAGCGTGGGAGTTGGTCATGCGTTTGGCTCCGTCTTATGAGTACCTTTTGATGGCAGGAGGGTCCGGGTTGTATGCAGATGCTTTTGTTAGAGGATTTGATCCGTTGCCTTCACCTGACGCAGCCTTAAGAAAGAAGTTGGCTTTACAAGCAGAAGATCCTGTGGGATTGGAAGAATTGCGTATGCGACTGAAAGAATTGGATCCCGTTACGTATGAAAAGATAGATTTGGCAAATAAGAGAAGAGTAATGAGAGCCGTGGAAGTATGTATACTGTCCGGAAAGCCGTACCATTCCTTTTTGAGCAACACGCCACGAAAAAGACCTTTTGAAATAGAGCATTTGGTAATGACAAAACCAAGGGATGAACTTTATAGGCGGATAAACAGCAGGGTAGATGTTATGGTGCAAGAAGGCTTGGTGGAAGAAGCACGTTCTTTGCACGTGCATAAAAAACTCCCTGCACTCCAAACGGTGGGGTACAGAGAGTTGTTTGATTGTTTTGAAGGAAAGATTTCTTTGGAACAAGCCATTGATTTGATCCGTAGAAATACCCGAAGATATGCCAAACGTCAGATGACGTATTGGAGAGACGTTTCCACGCCCAAAGATCATCCGCTTTTGAGGTCCAATCCTGAAATGTAGTTATTCGACTACAGGGAAAATTTTGTTTACTTCCACCTCGAAAATGAGTGTGCTGTTGGGGCCAATGATTCCTCCGGCTCCGTTTTCTCCATAACCCAAATTTGAGGGAACGTACAGTATGATTTTGCCTCCTTCTCCTACCAATTGCATACCTTCTGTCCACGCCGGAATCACGCGGTTCAAGGGGAATTTGGCCGGTTCGTTACGGCTATAAGAAGAATCAAATTCTGTTCCGTCAATAAGCGTTCCTACGTAATGTACTTCAACGGTATCTGTTTCTTTTGCCCGTACGTCGCTACCTTCTCTTATGACTTTGTATTGCAATCCGCTAGGTAAGGTGATAACGCCTTCTCTGTCTTTGTTTTCTTCAAGAAAGGCCATACCTTCTTCCAAGTTGCGTTCTCCTTCCATCATGCTCTTTTTTTGCATATAAGAAGTGATTTCATTGTTCCATTCCATCATTTCATCCTGGGTAGGATCTTCTGTACGTGCCATCATTTCTTTATAGGCTTTCATGACAACGCGATGGTTCAATGCTCCAAAATCTGATTGTTTTACCATAGAAGCCAAAGAGTAGCCAATATATTTGCTTACGGAATCTACGGCACCTTTTGAGAAATCATTGCTTTTCTTTGTAGATGTGCTGTCACAGGATAGGACCAACAATCCACTCAGAAGAGCCATGGTCAAAAATTTTAAAGTTCTCATTGTAAATTATAATTATTGATGTTGAATAACAAAGTTGCAAACCACAAATGTACGGTTTATTTCTTGTTATTCACATATGTATAGCAGCATATTTTATGCAAAAGTCTGGCTCCAACTATGGCATCCCAAGGATCGTTTTCTCCCGGGGCTACTTCACATAGGTCAAAGCCTATGATTTTGCGGTTGGAAGCGGCTAAAAGGTATAGCAGATAGTCTACTTGTTGGAAAGTAAGTCCACCGGGAACCGGGGTGCCTGTATTGGGACATAAATCGGGAGAGAGTCCATCTATATCTAAACTGATATATACATGATCGGGGAGGCTTTCCATAATTCTATGGCATTGTTCCCTCCAAGTAAGACCTTCAAAAAGGCCCTCTTGTAAGGATTCATCTGAAAAGAAAGAAATGCGGTCGCTGTTTTGTATGAGATCGTGTTCTTCTTGACAAAAATCCCTAACAGCCACTTGCGTAATTGCAGAAACAGAAGGAACGGTTTTTAGTACATTGTACATGATGGAAGCGTGTGAAAAGGTAAATCCTTCATAAGCTTCTCTAAGGTCTGCATGGGCATCTATATGTAGAATGCCAAAAGAGTCATAATATTCTCCCAGAGCCTGCAGGTAGCCTAATGGGACGGAGTGTTCTCCTCCCACCAAACCTACAAATTTCCCTTGTCGCAACAGAGCTGAACTTTGCAGGTATACAATACGATTCATACGCGCGCACGCTTGATTGACTTGATCTAGTACCTCTGAAAGCCCATTGTTGCGCGGATCTTTTCCTTCCTCCCAACTTGCAATGATTTGCTCTGCCATCTTTCTGGCACTGCGGTTGAGTATGGGTAGTTCCTCATGAATCGGCTCTGTGGCTATAGGAATATTCCAGGCTTGCGGTACGCGTATGTTGAAAAGATCTACTTGGGTAGAAGCGTCTATAATGGCTTGGGGTCCTAAATGTGTTCCCGGCCTATACGATGTAGTCACATCCCAGGGTACGGAAAGGAGAACTGTGTGGGCTTCTTCTTTAGTAAAAGGAAGGGCAAAATAACCTCCTGTTGCCACTCCCGGTAAATTGGGATCGAACGTTTTCATACAATTCCTTCTCTTATGATATCGTGAATATGCACCATGCCCACGTATATTTTATCTTTAAGGACTATCAGTTGGGTGATTTTGTGTGATTGCATAATGTTGTAAGCATGGATGGCAGTCTTGTTGTAAAGAATGGTTTTTGGTGAGCGAGTCATCATATCTGCTGCTGAAAGATCGTAGGGATTGCTGTTCTTTTCCAACATCCTTCGCACGTCACCGTCTGTTATGATGCCACACAATGTGTCTTTTTCATCCAATACGGCAGTGGCTCCCAGTCTGTTTTCAGAAATGATCATGAGTGTATCTTTTACACCCGATTTTGGATGAACAACAGGGCGCAATTGGTGGTTCATAATGTCTGATACTTTCAGGTACATCCTTTTTCCAAGTGTACCGCCCGGATGAAACCGTGCAAAATCTTCCGGAGTAAATCCGCGTAACTTGAGGAGACAAATAGCCAGAACGTCTCCAAGGACCATTTGAGCCGTGCTACTGGATGTAGGTATCAGGTTGTTGGAGCAGGCTTCATGGGGTATGACCGTTACCAATGTGAAATCTGCACATCGGGCCAAGTAAGAATGTTTGTTGGCAACCATGGCAATCAAAAGGTTTCCTGCTTGTTTTATCAAAGGCGCCAATACTTTGAACTCTTCTGTTTCTCCACTTTTTGAAAGACACAGTACGATGTCTTCCGGACCAACCATGCCCACGTCACCGTGAAGCGCATCTGCAGCATGCATAAATAGCGCAGGAGTGCCCGTAGAATTAAAAGTAGCAGCCATCTTTTGTCCCACCAAGGCGCTTTTCCCAATACCCGTTATGACTATACGGCCTTTAGATGTATAAAAAGATTTGACCACTTCGTAGAAAGAAGCATCTATCGACTTCCGTAATGTGTCAAGAGCATGTTGTTCTTTTTCAATTACTTCAAAAGCGGTCTTTTGTATGTCTTCCCATGGGATGTTCATTATATTTTGAAAGAACAAAACAAACGTCTAACTTAGTAGACAAAGGTAGTAAAATATGCATACTTCATCTGAATTACATTTTCAGCTGAAAAGACATTTTGGTTTTGATTCTTTTAAAGGTCAGCAAGAAGAAGTTATTTCTCATGTCATGCAAGGTGGTGATGCCTTTGTACTTATGCCCACCGGAGGAGGAAAATCTTTATGTTACCAGTTGCCGGCTCTACTCATGCCGGGAACGGCTATTGTCATCTCTCCTTTGATTGCTCTTATGAAGAATCAGGTGGATGCCATTCGTGGATTTACTGAAGGAAATACAGGTGTTGCACATTTCTTAAATTCTTCGCTGACTAAAACGCAACTTGAAGAAGTAAAGCAGGCCCTGTTGACCGGAAAAACGAAGTTGCTTTACGTAGCACCGGAATCACTTACAAAAGCTGAAAACATTCAATTGTTAAGAAGGCTGAACATTTCTTTTTATGCCATAGACGAGGCCCATTGCATTTCTGAATGGGGTCATGATTTCAGACCGGAATACCGCCGTATAAGAGAACAAATTACAACCATTGGGAAAGCTCCTGTCATAGCGTTGACGGCCACAGCTACACCTAAAGTGCAGCAAGACATTCAGAAAAACTTGGCTATGACTAAAGCCAGGGTATTCAAAACTTCTTTCAACAGACCCAACCTGTATTATGAAATAAGACCTAAAGTGGGCATCAATAAGGAGTTGATAAAGTTTATAAAACAAAACAAAGGCAAAAGCGGAATCATATATTGTTTGAGTCGTAAGAAAGTAGAAGAAATTGCCACGTTGTTACAAGTGAACGATATAAGAGCACTTCCGTACCATGCAGGAATGGATGCGGCCACTCGCACAAAAAATCAAGACCTTTTTTTGATGGAAGATGCAGATGTGATTGTTGCCACAATCGCTTTTGGCATGGGAATTGACAAGCCGGATGTCCGCTATGTGATTCATTATGACATTCCTAAGTCTTTGGAAGGGTATTATCAGGAAACAGGAAGAGCCGGGCGTGACGGAGGAGAGGGACAGTGCATAGCTTTTTATAGCTACAAAGACATATTAAAATTGGAGAAGTTCAAGCAAGGCAAACCTATTGCAGAACAAGAAATCAGCAAATTGCTATTGATGGAAACAGTAGCGTATGCAGAAACAAATGTTTGCCGTCGGAAAATCTTATTGAACTACTTTGGAGAAATATACAAACAAGACAATTGCCACAATTGTGATAATTGCCTGCATCCTAAAAAACAGTTTGACGGCCAAGAAGAAATGTGCCTGGTGTTGGAAGCTGTGCTGGAGTCGTTGGAGCAATTTAATACAGAGCATATAGCTTCTGTTGTTGCAGGAGTATCCAGTGCCATGATTAAGTCGTACAACCACCATGAATTAGAAGTTTTTGGGTTGGGAAAAGACAAATCTGTTTCTTTTTGGAGTGCCATCATCAATCAAGGAGTATTGTTGCAATTTTTGGAAAAAGACATTGAGCAATATGGCATATTGTCTGTAACTTCTCAAGGAAAAAATTTCCTTGAGAATCCTCAAAAATTGATGTTGCATGAGGATAGAGAAATTGAGGAGGCAGACGACGACGACAGCGACTACGGTCCTAAAGCATCCGGCGGAGGCGGAGACGAAACGTTGTTGGCCATGTTGAAGGATCTAAGAAAGTCAAGGGCTCATAAGTTGCAGTTGGCGCCTTATGTGATTTTTCAAGATGTCAGCCTGGAAGATATGTCCATTATTTATCCTATTACTATAGAGGAACTCACAAAGTGCCAAGGAGTGGGAGAAGGAAAGGCAAATAAATACGGAGCGCCTTTTTTGGAATTGATAAAAAAATATGTTGAAGAGAACGATATTATAAGACCGGAAGACATAGTGGTGAAATCCACTCCAAAAAGGTCTGCCAACAAATTGTATATTATTCAAAGTGTAGACAGAAAACTTGATTTTGAAGATATAGCAGAAGCCAAGGGGATGACTATGGAGGAATTGCTTGGAGAAATAGAAGCTATAGTCAATTCCGGTACAAGATTAAATATTGATTATTATCTGCGACAAAGTATTGACGATGACAAGTTGGATGACATTTTTGATTATTTCCGTTACGATGCTACTTCAGACTCCATTGAAGAAGCGCAAGATGAATTGGGAGTAGATTACTCGGAAGAAGAAATTCGTCTTGTCAGAATCAAGTTTTTAGTTGAGGTTGCCAACTGAAGTTTTATCTTTGTTACTTATGCGTAAACGTACTGTCTTATTTTTGACACTTCTATCTGTATTGATGTTGGGTGCGGCAGTGTATGGCTTTATAGTGCTGTTCCGTACTCCTTCCAATCCTGTTGTTCATAACAATACGTACAAGGCTGTTCCAATGGACGCTGTTATGATACAACACTTTAGCAGACTTGAAACACTTACTTCAGATGTGTTGGTTCCGGGGGGATACTTACAAGATGTCTTTGATCCGGGAAATGGTTTGCGTAGTTTTTGGAACCATTTGGCCTCTTTTTTTGGGACGCAATATCCTATGATGCAAAAAGCAGAGGCACTTTGCTCTTTGCATCCTTCTGAAAAAAACACGTTGGATTTGCTTTTTTGTTTGTCTGTAGCAGAGGTGCTTGATGGAAGATGGTGGACAGAATTTCTTTCTGTTGCAGGAATACCATACAAGACACGTTCTTACAACGGGCAAACCATATTTAGTCTGCACAATAAAGAAGAGATTGATGTGGTATACGTCTCTCTGTCAGACGGTTTATTGGTAGCTTCCGGGTCACAAGTAGTGTTGGAATCTTCATTAAGGCACATTGACAGGAAGAGCTCTGTGATGGAAAACAAAACGTTTGCACAGTTGGTGGAACAGACTCCTGTTTCCAAGCCTATCCGTATTTTTATCCCTCATGACAAATTGCCCGCTTTGGTAGCTGCTTATTTAGGAAGGCCTATGCAGAAGTATGCAGCCTTTCTGAGAACTTCAGGACAATGGACTGTTTTGGACGGTTTTATCTCTGACAATCAATTGCAGGCAGACGGATACACCTGGGTACATTCCGGAGGAGAACAATTTTTCTCTGTCATGCGGGAGCAGCAACCGCAAAAATGGATGGCACAAGAGGTGCTTCCGGCAACAACATTGGCGGGACTGTCTATAGCAGTATCTGACGTTTCGTTGTTTGTTCAATCTATGGCTACCTACAGAGAGTTTAGGAAAAGCAACAAAGTAAGACCCGACAAAGAGAAGGTAGAATGGTTTGATTTGTTGTATCCTACAGAAGTATCCTTGGCGTGCGTTCCTTTTAGAGGTAGTTATCATTGGGTTTCCATTATTCACTCAAGATACATACAGCAAGCAAAAATTCAGTTTGCATTATTAAACATACAAGAGGAAAACAAAGTGATGGAAAACCCGCTTCCCAATGTGTTATCCGAAGTTTTTGGAACTGTATTTGACTTGTGTCCTGACTCTCATTATTGTTATCAAGGATCTTTCATTCTTATGGGGGATAAGGACTTGCTTGCCGATCTTCTGCGACGCAATCAATTAGGAAACTCACATTCACTATCAGATGCCATACAACAGACAAAAACCTTTAAAGGAGTCATGAACACGTCCGGTTTGACGTTGTTTTTGCAATTGTCCTCCGGTGCGGATCCTGTTTTGCCGCTTTTGGATAAAAGGTATGTGAAGCATATGGATGCGGTAAGAAAATATAATGCTCAATATGCATTTCTTCAATTTTCGTCCTTGGAGGATAGGATGTATGCACACATGGCTGTTTATGGAGATTCTTTGGAAGTGTCTCCGCTTGTTCCACGGCGTCGTGAACTGAGGTTGCGATCTGTACCAAAACAAGACTCTTTGGTTAAGGAGAAACCTCCTTATAAGGTGTTAAATCACTATACCGGTAAAGAGAACGAACTGTTCCAATCTCCCTGGCCGGAATGCAGACTCATTCTTAGAGATCACACAGGCAAAGTGTTGTGGGAAAAAACTATGGAAGGACCTGTGCAAGATAAAGTAGTGCAGATTGATTTTCTAAAAAACAACAAATTGCAGATGCTGTTTGCCATAGGCAACAGGATGTACCTGATTGATCGCTTGGGACGTAACGTAAATCCTTATCCAAGAGTATATCCAACAAGCATCTTGTATGGACCGTATGTATTTGATGTGAAAAGAAACAAGGAGTATGTCTTTTTGTTAGTTCATCAAGACAACAAGTTGGGATGTTACAACAAACAAGGCTTGCCGTTGGCGGAGTGGGAAGCATTGACGCTTCCCGGATTCCTTACAGGAGAGCCTAAATACGTATCGGGGGGAAGAAAAGGGTATTGGGTTGTTTACACAGACAGCCAAACGTTGATTTTGTCTGTAACGGGGCAGGTTTGTGCTGTGGCTTCTTACAAAGATTGTCTTGATCCGCGTGTTGAAGTGAACATTGTAGAAGAATATGAGCTGCACGGCACAACTATTGAAGGGAAACCTATAACATTACAATTGCAATGAAAAAATGAACATTCTTATCATATTGTTTTCGCTTCTGGTTGTTTATTTTATTATGCGCCTGGCTCCCATATTGCTTTCCATGCGAATAAACAAGATGTTTAAAAAGCATAAAAACTCGACAAACAGGGTGCATAAGAAGCCGTCAAAGGAAAAGATTATTGGCAAACAAGTAGGAGAGTACGTGGATTTTGAAGAAGTTGAAGATTCATGAAACCTTTTCTGCGGATATTGGCTTATGGCAAGCCGTATGGAACGTACGGAATTGTCTATGTACTGCTTTCTCTGCTAGGAGTATTGTTTGGTATAGCCAATTACGCATTGATTGCTCCGCTTTTAACAGTTTTGTTTGAACCTCATACTTTAGATGCTGTGCCGGTCTTTCCCGAACGTGCATTCTCACTTACCTATATTGTGCAGTTGTTTACGTATTATTTAGTACGCATTAAACTAGACGAAGGTATTTTGATGGCGTTGTTGTACGTGTCTGTATGTCTCATCTTGGCCTCTTTGCTGTCTAATCTGATGTTGTATATGACACGGAGGATTTTAGTACATGTACAAACAAACTTGGTTAGAAACTTAAGAAACCATGTTTTTTCAGAAATTACCCGGATGCCTCCAGGGTATTTTAGCAGCCGTAGAAAAGGAGATATATTATCAGTTGCGTCAAGCGATTTGAATGAAGTACAATATTCTGTGGTAGGTACTTTTCACATTTTATTCAGAGACCCGTTATTGGTTGTGGGATTCCTCACAGTATTGTTTTATATGAGCCCGCGTCTTACGCTTGTAGCTTTGTTGACCTTACCTATATCTGTGTTCTGTATTGGAAGAATAACAAGGGCTTTGCGTTCGGGAGCTGAAGTGTCACAAAGGTTGTTAGGTAGGTTGCTTAGCCATTTTGAAGAGGCCGTACATGGTGTCCGCATTATTAAGGCATTCAACGCTCGAGGGTATGTAAACGCCAGGTTTGACAGGGTAAATGAAGTCCATAGGAGAGAAACAAAAAAAATACTCAACAAACAGGAGCTGGCTTCTCCATTGAGTGAGTTTCTGGGAATAACCATTGCAGCCGGAATCCTTTTTTATGGAGGATGGTTGCAAGTACAAGGAAAACTGGGTATGGGCTGGCCGGCTTTCATAGTCTATATAGGTTTTTACTGGCGTGTTTTAGAACCTGCCAAATCCATTTCAAAGGCGTATGCACTGGTACGCAAAGGAATGGTATCTGCTGACCGCATATTTCAATTGATAGATGTGCCGGGACATCAACAAGAGAAGGAAGGAACCGTACCTTTAGACACATTCAAAGAATCTGTTGTGTATAAAAATGTATCTTTCAAATACGACCCAACCGGTCCCTATGTATTGCAAAACATAAATTTGGAAATACCTAAAGGGCAGGTTGTTGCATGGATAGGACCTTCCGGAGCCGGAAAAACCACAATGGCGGATTTGCTATCCGGGTTTTATGGTGTACAAGAGGGGGAAATTCTATTGGACGGTATCCAAATACAAAAATACAGAAGAGAAGATTTGGCAAAACAAATAGGAGTCGTCACGCAGGAAGCCATCTTATTTAACGATACTGTTGCAAATAATATTACCTTTGGATTGAAAAATGTTCCACAGGCAGACATAGAACAAGCTGCCAAAATGGCTAATGCTCATAACTTTATTATAGAGATGGAACACGGGTACTATACGAATATCGGCGATCGAGGAGATAAGCTTTCAGGAGGCCAAAGACAAAGATTGGCTATAGCCCGTGCGGTGTTACGCAACCCCTCCCTTTTGATTTTAGATGAGGCTACCAGTTCTTTGGACCCGGAAAATGAAGCGTTGGTGCAAGAAGCTTTATCAGGTCTCATGAAAAACCGTACGACTATTGTTATAGCGCATAGGCTTTCAACCATACGGAATGCTGATAAAATCATAGTATTTGATAAAGGGCGCATTGTGGAACAGGGAACGTATGACGAATTATTTAAAAAATAAGATTTATGAATCAGGATATTTTGAAGACAAAGTCCCTGAATGAACTTTTTGAAAAGAGTTTTAAAAAGTACTGGGATTTCAAAGCTCTGACAGATTTTAAAGGAGACACCTTTTATTACAGAGACGTAGCCATACGTATCAGAACCATTCACATGGGATTTGAGAAATGCGGTTTGAAGCAAGGAGATAAGGTAGCGTTATGTGGAAGGAATCAGGCCCACTGGGCTATTGCATTTTTGGCGACTGTCACTTACGGTGCCGTTGTGGTACCCATCTTACATGAATTCAAGCCGGGAAACATCCACCACTTGGTAAACCATTCGGACTCACGCATTTTCTTTGTGGGAGAACAAGTCTGGGAAAGTTTAAACGAGGCAGAAATGCCTAATTTGGAAGCCATTGTTGGGCTCAACAACTTTGATATTCTACATACTCCCGACCAAGAAATCACTGCTATTCGTAAAGGTCTTAACAAAGCTTTTATATCATTGTATAGAGAGGGAATGAAGCCGGATGATATCAGTTATTACAAGGACCAACCGGAAGAGTTGGCTTTGATTAACTACACAAGCGGCACAACGGGATTTTCTAAAGGAGTTATGTTGCCGTATCGTTCTTTGTTATCCAATGTCCATTTTGCTTGGGAAGTATTGCCGGAAGTAAGCAACGGAGCAAAAATAGTTTCTATGCTTCCATCTGCACATATGTACGGTTTGATGTTTGAATTGTTGTTTGAAATGACGAGTGGAGCGCACGTGCATTTTCTCACACGCGTACCCTCTCCCAAGGTCATTGCAGAAGCTTTCCAAAATGTTAAGCCAAAGGTCATTATTGCCGTTCCTATGATAATAGAGAAGATTTACAAACAGAAACTTCTTCCGCTTCTCAAACGACCTTCCATTAAAGTGATGTTGAGGATGCCGTTTATAGATCAAAAAATCAAAAAACGAATTCATGACGAATTGGTAGAAGCTTTTGGGGGAGAGTTTATAGAAATCATTGTGGGCGGAGCTCCTTTAAACCACGAAGTAGAGCCTTTCCTTTGCAAAATCCGTTTGCCTTTCACCATAGGTTATGGGTTGACGGAGTGCGGTCCTATTGTTACGTATGCGCCTTGGGATGAAAGGCCGCTTTTCTCTTGTGGAAGGGCTGCTCCCAGGATGGAAATTCGCATAGATTCACCGGATCCCGAGAATATACCCGGTGATATTCAGTTGAGAGGAGACAATGTCATGTTGGGGTATTATAAAAAATCAGAGGCTACAAAGCAGACCTTCACTGAAGACGGCTGGTTTAAAACGGGTGATTTGGGTACTATGGACAAAAACGGGTACCTTTTTATTAAAGGACGTTCTAAAACCATGTTTTTGGGACCAAGCGGTCAAAATATTTACCCGGAAGAAATTGAGAGTTCCATAAACAACATGTCTTACGTTAATGAAAGTTTGGTTATTATGGAAGAAGGGCGGTTGGTAGCACTTATTTACCCCGATTTTGAAAAAGCAGCTGCTGACGGGTTGCCTGACACGGCTATGGAAGCTACCATGGAGTCTTTACGCGATCAAATCAATTTGGAATTGCCCAAATATTCTCAAATTTCCAAAATAAAAATTGTTCCGGAAGAGTTTGAAAAAACTCCTAAAAGAAGCATCAAACGTTTTCTGTATAATGGATAAACAAAAACAATTCGATTTCCATTACCTTGAGATGGCACGCATCTGGGCTCGTAATTCCTATTGTGAAAGAAGAAAAGTTGGTGCACTTATGGTGAAGGACCGGATGATTATATCGGACGGTTATAATGGCACACCGCGCGGTTTTGAAAATATCTGTGAAGATGAAGAAGGGGGGACAAAGCCTTATGTTCTTCATGCCGAGGCAAATGCTATAACAAAGGTAGCCCGTAGCAACAACAGCAGTGAAGGTGCGACTATTTATATTACGGCTTCGCCTTGCATTGAGTGCGCTAAGTTGATTATTCAATCGGGGATTGTACGTGTAGTGTATAGCGACGATTACAGGTTGCAAGACGGTATAGAACTTTTGAAAAGAGCCGGTATACAGGTAGATAAGTATTAAGAGTGTTATGGACAATCGCCAAGGAATAAGGAAAACCGGTATAGTCGTTTTGGTTGTTTTGTGTGCTCTGCTTGTTGCGGTAGCTCTGCGATGGGGTGCATATACAAAAAGAAACAAACAAAAAGGACAGCTGGGCAAGGAGTGGACAAAGCTGGAACTTATCTTGAACCAGATTCAACACAATTACGTAGATTCGGTAGATGTAGCCGCTTTTATTGAAAAGACAGTTCCGGGTATTTTGGAAGAGCTGGATCCGCATTCCATCTATTTGCCTCCTGAAGAACTGCGCTCTGCAGACGAAGAATTGCGGGGTAATATTGAAGGGATTGGTATTGTTTTTAACGTTCCGGAAGATACAGCCACTGTAATCAATGTGGTAGTAGGAGGTCCGTCGGAAAAAATGGGTCTTCAGGCAGGAGATAAGATTATACAAATAGGAGAAAAAACAGTAGCCGGAGTAAAGATTCCTCAAGACTCCATTGTCAAACTGCTCAAAGGCCCTAAAGGCACACAAGTAGATGTAAAAATCAAACGGTTTGGAGAAAAAGATCTTATTCTCTTTTCAATAATACGGGACAAAATACCTGTGCATAGTGTTGATGTGGCTTATATGGTAGATTCAATTACGGGCTATATCAAATTGTCACGTTTTGCCATGACAAGCTACGCAGAAATTTTAGGAGCATTAGCCGATTTGACGAAAGCAGGGATGAAACAGTTGGTGTTCGATCTTAGAGATAATACAGGAGGATACTTAGATCAGGCGTTGAGGATAGCCGGAGAGTTTTTGGATGAAAACAAATTGGTTGTATATACAGAAGGAGTTCATAGAAAAAGGCAGGATTTTCACACAAGAAAAAGAGGTTTTTGTTACAAGATGCCATTGGCATTGTTGATCAATGAAGCTTCGGCCTCTTCCTCGGAAATTATGGCAGGCGCTCTTCAAGATAACGACAGGGGAATCATAGTAGGACGGCGTTCGTACGGGAAGGGCTTAGTCCAGGAACCTGTATATTTTTCCGACAATTCCGGATTGAGAATTACAGTAGCGCGTTTTTATACTCCTTTAGGCAGATCCATTCAAAAACCTTACGGCAGCAACTCAAAAGAATACGCTTATGACTTGCTGGAAAGATATCGGCATGGAGAGCTGTTGGAAGAAGACTCCATCCCTAAAAACGATTCGCTCAAGTATGTAACTGCAGCGGGTAAGGTACTTTACGGAGGAGGAGGGATTATCCCGGATGTGTTTGTCCCATTAGACACAACGAAAGTAAACGATTTGTATGTCCGTATTACAAGACAAAACTTGCCCATACGGTTTAGCATGGACTTTGCGGACAGGAATAGAAAACAACTTTCAGCTATAGATGCATTTGAAGGACTGGAACGGTTTTTTGAGACGCACGGACCTGAAAAAGAATTTATAGCCTATGTGCAACGGCAAGGTATACCTTTTGACAGGCTGCAATGGAAGGAATGCGGAGACATTATCATGACACAAATCAAAGCCTACATAGGGAGGAATACTTCATTGGAAGACAAAGGGTTCTATCCGTATTTGGGCAGAATAGATAATGTGTTGGAAAAAGCGCTTCACGTCTTGAATGAGCAGTTAATAACCGAATTGTCTCAGACGGGATCGGCTCTCCCTCCAATTGGGGAGTACTTTGACGAATAATTCCAAGTATACTTTTTTCTGAAAGAATTCCTCCATATCCAAGCGGGTTTGGGTGCCCGTCTTTTTCAAAGCTGCACCCTTTTTCCCTATAAGGATTCCTTTTTGTGAGTCGCGCATGACATAAATGACGGCTTGGATGTGATACCTGTCCGGTGTTTCTTTGAATTCTTCTATTTCTACTTCCGTACAATACGGTACTTCTTGCGCATAGTTGAGAAAGATTTTTTCACGTATGATTTCCGAGGCAAAAAAACGAAGGCTTTTGTCTGTCAACCGATCTTTTTCAAACCAAGGCGGGGCAGGCGGCAAGTGGTCTAAAACATGTTGCAAAAGAGAATCCAAGTTGAAGCCTTCTAAAGCACTTATGGGATAAATCCCGGCTTGCGGCAGCAAAGCCTGCCATTGAGACATAAGTTCTCGTACTTCGTCTTCAGAGCTTTTGTCAATTTTATTTAAGGCAACCAGAACAGGCACCTCTATCATAGACAACTTTTCAATATAAGATGGATTCTTTTGCATCTTCTCTACCACATCTGTCACGTACAGAATAATATCTGCATCAACAAGAGCGGCATCTACAAATTGCATCATGTTTTTTTGGAGCAAATAGTGAGGACGAATGATTCCCGGGGTATCTGAGTATACAATTTGATAATTGGGACCGTTCACAATGCCCATGATACGATGGCGCGTAGTTTGGGCTTTAGACGTGATGATGGATAATTTTTCACCTACCAAGGCATTCATCAATGTAGATTTACCTACATTGGGATTTCCAATAATATTTACAAATCCGGCTTTGTGTGTCATTGATAAAAACCCGACATAAGTTTGTTTATCTCTTCATTTGTGAGGTAACGCCAGTGTCCACGCTCCAGTCCTTTCTTTGTAAGGCCGGCAAAATAGACTCTGTCCAGCTTCTTGACTTTGTATCCTAACGATTCAAAAAGCCGGCGGACAATTCTGTTTTTTCCAGAGTGGATTTCCACTCCAACATCTTTCTCACTATCGTTTATATACGATATGGCATCTACGTTCATGGGGCCGTCTTCCAGTTTGACACCTTGAATCAATTTTTCCATATCGGATTTTTTTAGTCTTTTGTCTAACTGTACTTGGTAAATCTTCTTTTTGTTGTAGGAAGGATGCGTAAGCTTTTCTGTAAGTGCCCCGTCGTTAGTAAACAACAATACTCCTGTTGAGTTTTTATCAAGTCTGCCTACGGGAAAGACTCGTTGCGTACATTGTCCGGCTATTAAATCCATGACCGTATTTTCCGCATGCTTGTCTTTCATGGTAGTAACGTATCCTTTGGGCTTATTCATTACAAGGTACGTTTTAGCTTCCGGATTTATCCGCTGTCCGTTTAAGCGCACATCATCCGATATTTGCACTTTCACACCAAGCCTTGTTTCTGTTTTTCCATTAACGGTAATGAGTCCTGTTTGTATGAAGACATCTGCTTCTCTACGAGAGCATATACCGGAATTGGCAATAAATCTATTCAGTCTGATTTCACCCGGAACTTTTGGTTGCTTAGATAAGGGGGCGTGGCTGTCTTTACGGTGAGGTCTGTCAGCTTGATAAAGACCTTCACGACGAGGTTTTTGTGGGCCGCTTCCACCATCCCGGCGGGTTTGTTTATGGCCTGTTTCCTGCCGGTATTGGGTCGTTATGCGTTTTCGTTTGGGACGCCCTTGGTTCCCTTTACCATCGGATTCGTTGTTTGTTTGCATTTTTACATCTTATGGGCCACAAATGTACGTGAAATTTCTTAATATTGCATTATGAAGCGTCCATCCTTTCTTAGATTTTTCCCTTTGTTTCGTGAGAACTTAAACGTTTCTCTTACAGCAGTTAAGACGAATAAGCTGCGTTCTATTCTCACAATTTTGATGATTGCAATAGGTATTATGGCCTTAGTAGGGATTCTTACAGCCATTGATGCAATAAAAGGGTCTGTGACAGATAGTTTTAATCAAATGGGAGCCAGTACCATTACTATAAAAGCCAAGTCTTTGAGAGGAGAGTCTTCAGAATCAAGAAGACGTGTTCGGAACCAGCCACACATCACATACAAACAGGCTGCGGCATTTGCAGAACATTATCCAACTCCTTCAAAAATAGCTGTTTATACAACGGCACGGGCCATGCTGGAAGTAAGTTACGGGTCTGAAAAAACAAACCCGGAAATCACAGTCATGGGAGTCAATCCGGACTACTTTCCTGTGCATGCACTAGACTTTGTAAGCGGTAGAAATTTTTCACAGTTTGAAACAAGTTCATCCGGATTTGTTGCCATCATAGGAGACGGACTGCTCCATTTGTTTGGTAAAAAAGAACCCGTAGGCGAATTTCTAAATGTTGACGGCAGGCGGTATCAGGTAATAGGTATTTTGCGGTCTAAAGGAGCTGCTTTTGGAGGAGGAGTGGACAAACAGATTTTTATTCCTATTGGAAATGCTCGCAGTACTTATGGTGGAGAGAGCCTGAATTTTCAAGTCAAGATCCAACCCAATATAGGCGAAAACACGCGACAGGCATATGAAGAAGCAGAGATCTATTTTAGGAATGTGCGCCGACTTTCGCCTACGGATCAAACAGATTTTCAAATAGAACGCAGTGAAGACATGCTGGAGCGATCTATGGAAACCATGAGAATTGTCACCATTGTGGCAGTTATTATAGGATTTATTACACTGTTGGGAGCAGCAGTAGGTTTGATGAACATCATGCTTGTTTCTGTCAATGAAAGGACACGTGAGATTGGGACAAGAAAAGCTATGGGGGCTTCTTCGCAAATCATCAAGCAGCAATTTTTGTTTGAAGCCATAGTCATAGGACAGTTGGGTGGCTTAGGTGGTATTGTGCTGGGTATACTGGCCGGCAACTTGACATCCATTGGTATGAAAACGGCTTTTATTGTTCCGTGGTTATGGATGTTGCTGGGAGTGGCAGTTTGTTTTGTAGTAAGTATTTTATCTGGGTATTTACCGGCTCTTCGTGCCAGTAAATTGGATCCTATAGAAGCGTTGCGTTACGAATAACAAAGCATTTTATTTCAACGTAAAGACATACGTGATTTTGCCTTCCTGCACAGGAGGGGCTGTGCCGCTTACATTAAATTTAGCTTGTAAGGCAGCTTTTTTTGCAGCTTCCCACAGTACTTTGTTTTGTACTGTAGTGCCTTCCATTCCCGGAGTAGCAGAGGTGACCACACCATACGTGTCTACCAATATTTTTACGACTACTCTGCCCGATACGTTTTGGGCGTATTCCGGCAAAGGCAATTTGCCGATTACGGTACGTCCCGCCAATTGAGCAGTAGGTTGTCCCAAAGGATTGCCTGCAGCCGTGTTTCCCGCGGTGTGACCGGCTTGTCTTTCTGGAAATGTGGTGGTACCGGTTTGCTCACCGGGAAGGGAATCTACGTCTCTGCTACGGAATAAAGCCCTTTCACTTATTTTGGGAGGTTCCGGATCTGCCACTTCCACATCGCCTTCTTCTCCCGGCGTGCTTTCTTGTGTACGTTGCTCTCCTTCCGTAGGCTCGGGAACTACGGCTTGTTGTACCAATTCAGGTTCTTGATCGGGTACCGGCTTGGGAGATCTGGGAGCCGTTCCTTGTTCTGCCAACAATCTTACCGGCATGGGAGGTCGCTCTTCTGCCAATTCCACTTCAATTTCCGGCATTTCTCTAGCTTGGGGAAGCGTCAACCCCATTCCCGAATAGACTAAAGCTACAGCCAGTACTATATGAAGTATTATAGTACTTATCAGGCCGATTGTATGTCCTCTTTTCTCAGACATAGGTTGTATATTGGGTTATTCCGGAGACGTAGCCAATACTATTTTGTAGTGGTTTCGTTTGGCAATATTCATAACTTGTACCACCTGTTCCATGGGAACGGACTTATCTACATACAAAGACAATGTAGGCTCATGCGTGTCTTCAAGCATTTCCTGTAATCTGGGTTCTATTTCACCAAATGGAACAGCCGTACGATTTCCATCTATGTGGTAACTGAATGTACCGGCTTCTTGGTAATGCTTGATAGAAATGCTTACTTGTCCTTTGTCCGGTATTTGATTTGTGCTTTTTGGCAACAACAACTTCAGTGCGTTGGGGTTGATGAGTGTAGAGGTTACCAAAAAGAAAATCAACAACAGAAATACGATATCTGTCATAGAGGCCATGGTAAAGCCGGCCTGAACCTTTGTGTTTCTTTTTATGGCCATAGCTATTTACTTTAGAGGTTCTTGCAACAAATCTAGAAAGTCCAAGGTGGATTTTTCCATAGAGTTTACAATAGAACCAATTTTAGAAGCCAAATAGTTGTAGGCAAAGTAAGCAGGAATACCAATCAACAAACCACCAACGGTAGTGACCATGGCAATATAGATGCCTTCCGATAAAAGGGTAATATCTATATTGTTTCCGGCCATAGACATGTTGTAAAAAGCTTTAATCATACCAATGACTGTTCCCAAAAACCCAACCATGGGTGCTCCTCCCGCAATAGATGCCAACACAGGAAGCCCTTTTTCCAGGCGTGCTACTTCTATACTTCCAACGTTTTCAATGGCCGATTTTATATCTGCCAAAGGGCGCCCAATATTTTGTAACCCTTTTCCAATAAGGCGTGCTGTCAAGGTGTCTTTGCTCTCACATAAATGAACGGCAGACTGCACTTTCCCGTCATAAATGTATTCTTTGATATTGTTCATAAAATCTTGGTCCACTTTGGCAGCCTTTCTGAGAACAACCAAGCGTTCTCCAAAAATGTAAACGGCTATGACAGATAATGCAAGCAAAACAAGCATGAGCCATCCGCCTTTAGCGGCCATAGACAACAAGGAAATAGAGGATGAGGCATCTACAATAGCCTCTGTTTGAAGTACAATGTGCAACATATTGGTTTACAGTTTAAAATTTGTCGTAAGCAACCTTCCAAAGAAACAAACCTTCAGCCGGTACGGAATGTCCTGCAAAAGAACGATTTTTTTCTGTCATTAGCTGCAAAATCCATTCCACAGGTTTTTTCTCTTTTCCAATTTCTAAAAGCGTTCCTACCATACAACGTACCATATCTCGTAAGAACCTATTGGCAGAGACCTGAAAAACCCACATGGGTGTTACGGAAAAATCAGGAGTTTCTACAGACCAGAAAGCTTCTGTTACAGTACATATATGATTGGAAGTATTGGAGTGCAATTTTGTAAAACCGGTAAAATCATGGGTTCCTATAAAGAGCGCTGCGGCTTTATTCATGAGATCCATGTCCGGGAGCTGTTTGGCATATGTTCCGGGAGCAGCCGATACGTGGTGTAAAAAAGGCTCTTTGCCGGTGCGAATGAAATACTTGTACGTTCTTTCTTTTGCATCAAAACGTGCATGTCGGTTTTCATGGACGGGGTAAATATCGTATATGTGGATGTCCTTTGGCAATATGGCATTAACTTTGTACGTTAATTGTTCGCAATCCAAGAGGTTTTTCCGGCAATCAAAATGAGCTCGAAAATCTTTTGCGTGAACACCTGCATCTGTACGGCCACAGCCGGTGACAGAAACGGTGTTCCCTAAAATACAACCGAGTGCCTCTTCTATACGAGCTTGTACAGTGGGTGCATTTTTTTGTATTTGCCAACCGTGGTAATTGCCTCCGTTATAGGCCAAATGGATAAAATAACGCATAAACGATGTATCTTTGACAAATATAATTGATAATATGGAAACCGTAAACATTAAAGAGTTGAACGAGCGGATTCAGCGGGAAAGTGCTTTTGTAGACATCATGACATTAGAGATGAGTAAAGTGATTGTAGGACAAAAGCAATTGGTGGAAAGCTTGCTGATAGGCCTTTTGGCAAATGGTCACATTTTGTTAGAAGGAGTTCCGGGTTTGGCTAAAACTTTGGCTATTAGAACTCTGGCAAGTGTGATAGATGCACAATTCAGTCGTATTCAGTTTACACCGGATTTGCTGCCGGCAGATCTCATTGGAACATTGATTTACAGTCAACGTACAGAAGAATTCCAAGTAAAAAAAGGGCCTGTCTTTGCTAATTTTATTTTGGCAGATGAAATCAACCGATCGCCGGCAAAAGTACAGTCAGCCCTTTTGGAAGCCATGCAGGAAAGGCAGGTAACCATTGGAGAACACACATTCCCTTTACCGGAACCGTTTTTGGTGCTGGCTACACAGAATCCCATAGAGCAAGAAGGTACGTATCCTTTGCCCGAGGCACAGGTAGACCGGTTTATGTTGAAAGTGATAGTAGATTATCCCAAAAAAGAAGAAGAAAAGCTGATCGTACGCATGAACAATTCGGGAGAATTTCCCGTAGCAGCCCAGGTGTTGAAACCGGCTGATATCAGGAAAGCGAGAGAGGTAGTCCGGGAAGTTTACATGGATGAAAAAATAGAACGGTATATTGTAGATTTGGTTTTTGCCACCCGAGAACCGGAACAATACCGTCTTTCCAACTTGCAACCTTTGATTGCTTACGGTTCTTCACCCAGAGCCAGTATCTCCTTGGCCATTGCTTCCAAAGCATATGCATTTATTCGCCGCAGAGGTTATGTAATACCGGAGGATGTGCGAGCTGTAGCTTACGAAGTACTACGCCATAGGATTGGACTTACGTACCAGGCAGAAGCAGACAACGTAGTGAGTGAAGACATCATTACATCTATTATCAACGCTGTGGAAGTTCCTTAAAAACTACTCATGAGCAACGATTTACTCAAGAACGTACGAAAAATAGAAATCAAAACACGTGGTCTTTCACGTCAGATCTTTGCCGGTGAATACCATTCTGCCTTTAAAGGACGAGGAATGGCTTTCAGCGAGGTTCGTGAGTACGGATACGGAGACGATGTCCGAAGCATGGACTGGAACGTCACGGCCAGGATGAATGCTCCTTATATCAAAGTGTTTGAGGAAGAAAGGGAATTGACCGTTGTTTTGCTCATTGACGTGAGTGGGTCTCGTTTGTTTGGAACAAGGGGTAAAATGAAGAAAGAGCAACTGGCTGAAATAGCGGCTGTTTTAAGCTTTTCGGCGTCCATTAACAACGACAAGGTAGGAGCTTTGTTCTTTAGTGACAAAGTAGAAAAATTCATTCCTCCCAAAAAAGGAAGGACCCATTTGCTCCATATAATTAAGGAAATGTTGGAGTTTGAACCGGAAAGCAAAGAGACGAATATTTCAGAGGCGTTGCGCTTTCTGACCAATGCCATTAAGAAACGTTGTACGGCTTTTCTTTTGTCAGATTTGATGGATTTGGATGAGAAGGACTCTCCTCGCTTTGAAGAAGCTTTGAAAATTGCGGTAAACAAACACGATTTGGCCGCCATTCAAGTTTTTGATTTCAGAGAAACGCAATTGCCAAATGTAGGTTTGGTGCGGATGGCAGATGCAGAAACGGGTGGAGAGCAGTGGATTGATACTTCAAGAAGGAAAATAAGAGATTCGTATGCTCGTTGGTACCAAAAAGGACAAGAACGTATCAAAGAGCTTCTCAAGAAATACGGAGTAGATCATGCAAGGATTGCCACAGATCAGGACTACGTACAACCTTTGATTCGTCTTTTTAAGAACAGAGTGTGATGATGCAACTATTCAACAGGAAATATATGATGTGGGGACTTGTTGTTTCTTTTCTGTTGTGCCCTTATTTTTTGATGGGGCAAACAGCCTTGAAGTCTGTATTGGAAAAAGACAGCATACTTATTGGAGACCAAGTGTGGTGGAGTATGACTTTGCCTAAGGATGTGTGGAAAGAAAAGGAGATTGAAACAGTTGTTTTTCCGGAACCGCCTTTTGAGATTATGCAGGGTGTAGAGGGGTTGTCGTCGTTACAGTTGGACTCACTTTTGCACAAAAAACGTCTGGAGGGCATACAGGCCAAATTGCTTATTACGTCTTTTGATAGCGGAGCCTACCGGCTACCTCATATGCCGTTGTATTTAAAAAAACAAGATGGCACAATAGACACGTTGTGGTTTGAAGGCCCGGATTTGTATGTAAACACCATTCCCATAGATACTGCGTCTTTTGAACCGTATGGAATCAAACCGCAAATGAGATATCCCATCACATGGAAAGAAATCATCTCTATTGTAGGCATTGTTCTTCTTGTAACGGCTGTCGTTGTCTTGCTTATTTATGTGGTCAAGCGACGCAAAGCAAACCGTTCTGTTTTTGCTGATTTAAAGCCGGAAGATCCACCGCATACGGCAGCTTTGAAGGTACTCCATGCCATCAAAGAGCAAGAATTGTGGAAAAAGCAGAAGGCCAAACCGTATTATACATTATTGACAGATACCATACGTCTGTATTTGAAGGGCAGATGGGATATACAAGCTATGGAGCAAACTTCAACAGAAATGTTGGATTCACTGCGTGAAAAAAGCAGAGAAGATACTTTGCTGACGGAAGAGGCCATAAAAAGCCTTTCTTCTATGCTTATGAGGGGAGATTTGGCAAAATTTGCAAAATACGCTCCTGAAGACCATGAAAACGTAGATTCCTTGGATAGTGCCATACGTTTTGTAACATTGACGACTTATGTTTTTTGAATATCCACGGCTTTTGTTTTTGATGATCCTGCTTGTCCTTTTAGCAGGCAGGTATGTGTATAGAGAGTGGAAAGGAAAAAATGCTCCAACTCTTAGGGTGTCAACACTTTTGCCGTTTAAATCCCACGAAAGATCCCTGAAAAGGGTGTTGTACCATGTGCCTTTTGTGTTGAGATTGATAGCTTTGGCCGCTTTAATATTGGCTATAGCTCGTCCTCGTTCCTCATGGGATTATCAAACGACAACTACAGAAGGTATTGACATTATGCTTGTGATTGATGTGTCTTCTTCTATGTTGGCACGAGATTTCAAACCGGACAGGATTTCAGCAGCTAAAGATATTGCCATCCAATTTATTGCAGAAAGACCTTTAGACAGAATGGGGGTTGTGGTTTTTGCAGGAGAATCTTATACACAATGTCCTCTGACGACTGATCGTGTGACGCTCATCAATATGGTAAAAGAAGTACAGATAGGATTGATTGAGGACGGAACAGCCATTGGTAACGGTTTGGCTACGGCCATAGCAAGACTTAAAGATTCAGATGCCGTCAGTAGAGTAGTAGTCTTGTTGACAGACGGTGTGAACAACAGAGGAGAGGTTACTCCTTTGACAGCGGCAGAAATAGCAAAAACATACGGAATCCGGGTTTATACCATTGCTGTGGGTGCACACGGAATGGCTCCTTTTCCGGTAATGACACCGTATGGTGTGCAATTGCAACAGATGTTGGTAGAAATTGATGAAGAGTTGCTCAAGCAAATGGCGGAAATGACAGGAGGGGAATACTTCCGAGCTACCGACAACACCAAGCTGATGTCTATATACAGCCAAATCAACAAACTGGAAAAGAGCAAAACGCAGGTAGATTCCTTTCCGGTTTATAAAGAACTGTTTATGAATTTTGCTTTGATAGCTCTGTTTGCATTTGCTTTGGAGTTTTTGATACGTTGGATTGTTTTAAGAAGAATACCTTAATTGCATATGATACAAATAGCTCAAGCACAGTATTTATGGATATTAGCTTTCATTCCGTTGCTGTTTTTGGTGTACGGTATGTATAGAAGGTATGGAAGGCGGATGGTAAAAAAGTTTGGAGATCCCGAACTGATGAAACCTCTTATGCCCGACGTGTCGCGCAGGCGGGGTTGGTTGAAAATGGTCTTGTTTTCTTTGGGATTGTTCTTTTTTGTACTGGGATTGTCCAGACCCCAGACAGGAGCAAGAGTAAAGGAATTGAAACGTACCGGAGTAGAAATCATCATTGCCCTGGATGTCTCCAATTCCATGCTGGCAGAAGATTACTCTCCCAACAGGTTGGAAAGAGCGAAACTGGCTGTTTCTCGTTTGGTTGATAATTTAGGACGTGACAGGATAGGATTGATTATTTTTGCAGGAGATGCTTTTGTGCAATTGCCTGTGACAACAGATTACGTGAGTGCCAAAATGTTCTTACACTCCATAAGCACAAATTCAGTTCCCAAACAAGGCACAGCCATTGGACAGGCTATTTTTACAGGAATACGCAGCTTCAGTCCCGACACTCCCGGTAGCCGGGCTTTAATTATCATATCTGACGGAGAAGATCACGAAGACAATCCGGTCCCTATGGCTCAAGAGGCGGCAGAACAAGGTGTTCAAGTTCATTGCATTGGCATTGGTTCGGCGGAAGGCAAACCCATACCTATGGAGGACGGTTCTTTGCTTAAAGACATGGACGGAGATATAGTTGTAACCAAATTGGACGAAAAAACACTCATGGAAGTAGCGGAAGCAGGTGGAGGGGTATACGTAAGAGCTGGAAATTCAGACTTTGGTTTGCAGGGGATCATAGATGAAATCAGAAAAATGGACGAACAAGAATTTCAATCTGTAGTCTTTGAAGATTTTAACGAACAATACATGTACTTTTTTGGAATAGCCCTCTTTTTCTTTTTGCTGGACATGTTGGTTGGAGAACGAAAGATAAGACGGTTTAAAAGTTTTGATATCTTTACAAAAACCCTTGTGTTGTTTCTTGTTTTCACCGGCTTTTCTATAGTTGCAACGGCTCAGTCGGACAAGAAAGACATACGGGCAGGAAACAGGGCGTTCAGAAAGGGAGACATGGAACAAGCCCTGATTGATTATCAAAAGGCATTTACAAAAGACACGACTTCACTAAAAGCCAAATACAACTTGGCCAATGTCTTGCACCAAATGGGGCAACATGAACAGGCTGCAAAAGCTATGCACACAGTGCCCGATTCGCTGCAAGCAGTAGGGCAGAAAGCCGATGCTTGGCATAATATGGGCAATTTTCAGTTGAGTCAAGAAGATTATGCAAAAAGCATAGAGGCGTATAAAGATGCACTTCGCAAAAGACCCGAGGACTATGAAACGAAAGCCAATCTTGCCTATGCTCAGAAAATGTTAAAGGACCAGCAAGAAAACGAAGACCAAGACGAAAACCGGGATCAGGACGAGGATGAGGACCAAGATCAAGACCAAGATCAAGACCGGGACCAAGACCGGGAGCAACCGGAGCCTTCCATAACTCCTCAGGCTGCACAACAAATTTTGGAAGCTATGCAGCAGAAAGAAAAAGAAACGCAGGATAAGATTCAGAAGGAAAAAGCCAAAGCAGCCGTTCCTGTGCGTTCAGATAAAAATTGGTAAAACACCACGTGGTATGAAGAAAGTCATCATTGCAATAGTAAGTGTTTTATGTTTTGTGCAGGTAAGTGCACAAGGAAGGTTCTCTGTGGAAGTTCCCGGAGTAGTTGCAATGGGAGAACGTTTTCGTCTTGTGTTTACTGCTATAGATTTGCCTCATGAAACATTTACTCCACCAAAGATTCAAAACTTCCATGTTTTGGCCGGACCTACCACCTCTACCATGAACAGGATGGAGTACATAAACGGACGTAGAACTCAGAGTCGTTCCGTTAGTTATACGTATATCTTGGAAGCGTATGAACCGGGAAGCTTTACGATAGGAGAAGCGTCGGTTGTATCTGATAATGTAACTTATAAGACAAGACCGGTCGTTGTAGAAGTAATACAAGGAGCAGACAAACCGGCCGAAGAGCGGACCAAGGAGCAGGCAACGACTACAGAAATTACAGACGACGATGTGTTTTTACGTCTGTCTGTCAACAAAAAACGAGTAGTGAAGGGCGAACCGTTGACGGCCACTCTTACTTTGTATACCCGGGTAAACGTAGCAGGAGCAGAAGACATCAAATTTCCGGAATTTAACGGGTTTTGGAGTCAAGAAGTATATTCTCCTCAGCAAATTGAATGGCAACGAGAGAATGTAAAAGGAGAGATTTATCAAAAGGCTACTTTGAGGAGTTATGTGCTGTTGCCGCAACAAACAGGAGAAATACGCATTGATCCATCAGAGATAGTATGTGTTATTCAAGTACGTAGCGCTCGCAGAGGACAATCTTTGTTGGATGATTTTTTTGACACCTATCAGACGGTGCGCAAACGAGTAATATCGCCATCTGTAACAATATTTGTTCGGGATTTACCATCCGGAGCACCTCCTTCATTTAAAGGAGCGGTAGGAAAATATTCCTTGCAGACATATTTGGGAAGAGATTCCGTTCGTACGCACGATGCGGTATCTATGTATGTTACTATTGCAGGAGAAGGAAATATCAATTTATTGGAGGCTCCGGCCGTGCAATTTCCTTTGGACTTCGAGGTGTATGACCCTAAAATCACAGACGACTACAAAAGTTCCGACGGTACATTTGCAGGGTCAAAAACATTTGAATACCCTGTGATTCCAAGGAGCCACGGAACGTTTACCATAAATCCCGTAGTTTTTACGTATTACGATATACACACCGGTACATACAAAACATTGCGTAGCACACCTATGGCTTTAGAGGTAGCAAGAAGTACGGAATCAAACATGTATACCGGGGTGTATGCACCTACTCACAGAAGAAAAGTAGAAAGCCTGGGCGAAGACATCAGGTACATTCGAACGACAGCTCCTGTATGGAAAAAGAAAGGAGTATATTTTACCGGCAGCGTGTATTATTACACTATTTTGGCAGCTCTTTTATCCATTGCCGGTATCCTTTTCTCATGGTTAAAGAAGAGAAAAGAGCGCAAAAAAGATGTAGTGCGGGTAAGAAACAGCAAAGCCAATAAAATAGCCAGGGCACGTTTGAAAACGGCCGGAGCGCATATGAAGAGCCAATTGTTTTCAGCGTATTATGAGGAATTGAATCGTGCATTGTGGGGATACATAGCAGACAAATTGGCCTTATCACAGGCAGAGAGTTCCAGGGAAAAAATTGAGGCGCTGTTGATGGAACGTCAGGTAGATGAAGAGCTTATAAAAAAATATACAGATCTAATAGCCTCTTGTGAATTTGCCCGCTATGCTCCCGATCCGGGACAAACAGAAAAAGAAAGGATTTTTGAAGATGCTGTTGCCGTTATTAGCAAAATGGAACAAGTCTTGAAATAAGATGACTATGAGAAAAAGTGCGTTTTTATTCATTTTGTTGACCTTCAGTGCTTTTGTTGCCAAAGCTTCTGCAGTAGATAGCTTGTGGAACAACGCCAATGCTTTGTATGCAGAAGCGCAGTATGAAAGGGCATTGGAAGGATACTTGGAAATAGAACAATCAGGTACAGAGTCGTTCGATTTGTATTACAATATGGGAAATACCTATTACAAGATGCAACAGTATGCTTATGCTATTTTGTATTACGAAAAAGCGTTGCGATTGGACCCGGATCATGCCGATGCATTGCACAATCTTACGATAGTGCGGGAACAATGTATTGACAGGATCGAACCCATACCGCAATTCTTTGTAACACAGTGGATTCGTAAAAGTTACAAAAAACTCCCACCCGGTACCTGGTCTGTATTCTCATTGGTCCTGCTGGCTTTGTCCTTAACTTTTGTTTTGCTGTTTGTTTACGCCGGTTCTATCAAATTGCGAAAGGCTTCTTTTGTATTGGCCGTAGTTGTCTTTTTTCTTGCTGTAACATCGGGAATCTTTGCTCGTCAATCAAAGAAAGAAGCTACAAGAGAAGATATAGCCATTATTAAATCTGCCGTAAGCTCTGTAAAATCAGCACCGGGAGCACAAGGCAAAGACATCCTTGTTTTGCATGAAGGAACAAAGGTTCGAGTTTTGGAAGAAGCCGGTGAATGGGTTCGTATAGAGTTGGAGGATGGAAGACAAGGCTGGTTGCTGTTGCATGAGATTCTTTTTGTATATTAGAAGGTTAAAAATATTAGTACATGGATTATAACACACAAAGAAAGAAACTGATATTGCCTGAATACGGGCGTTATATTCAGGACATGGTAGAAGAGGCCAAGAAAATTGAAGATAAAGAAGCAAGAACAAGGCAGGTTAAGGCTATTGTAAACGCCATGAGTGCACTCAATCCACATATGAGAGAAATGAACGATTATTACCATAAGCTTTGGGATCACATACACATTATAGCCGATTACGAGTTGGATGTAGATTCACCCTTCCCGCTTCCTAGCAAAGAAAGTTTCACATGCAAGCCTCATAAAATAGATGCGGAAAGAGAGCCTGTAAAAGTGATGCATTACGGGAGGAACATACAGAATATGGTTATGGCTATAGCTTCCAAGCCGGCGGGTGAGGAGCGCGACCAAATGACCATGGCGTTGGCATCTTATATGCGCAAGCAGTATCTGATATGGAATAAAGATACGGTTGCAGACAAAACGATATTTAATGATATTTACACCTTGTCTAACGGTACTTTGTCTGTACCGGAAGGGGCTAAATTGTCTGAAATACAAGGTGAGTTCAAGCAGCCAAACATGATGGGACCTCGTCCCCAAAGGCAGGGTCAGTGGCACAAGGGCAAAAAAAAGAAAAGGTAGTCTACCAATATTGAGTTCTATGGATAATAAGCTCCCCCGCAAAGAGATAATAAGAATAGTGGCTAGCTGGCTTATGTTGGCTGTCGGGGTTTATCTGCTCATTGCTTTTGTCTCCTTTCTATTTCATTGGAGTACAGATCAAAGTACCCTCAGTTTGGGGTACAATTCCAGTCCGGACATCCAGATTGCCAACAAAGGAGGTATTGTAGGTTTGCGGTGGGCACAGTTGTTTATAGGGGATTTGTTTGGATTGAGTGCCTTTATCATTCCTTTTTTCTTTATTGCATTGTTTGTTTTCTTACTGAGAATCCGCCATGTAAGAATCATCCCTTTGTTTTTTATAACGGCTTTTGCTTGTATTATCTTATCCATTGCACTGGGATACATCTTTAGCTTTACCTCTTTGGAATTTCTCTTTGGTTCCGGAGTGGGTGGCACCTACGGATACAGGGTAAATACATGGCTTATAGAGATGCTTGGAACTGTAGGGACGGGGCTTCTGCTTTTCTTTGTGTTTACAGCATTTCCATTGCCTTTTATTGTGTCTTATATTAGGAAACGAAAAAAGAAACGTCTTTCTGAGGATATAGATCTTACCGATATACCAGATACTGATATAGTGCCGGAACCCGGTCCTGTGTTTCAGGTAGATATGGAAGAAGAACCGACACAGGGAAAAGAAAAAGAAAGTGAGCCTGCGTTTGAAGTAGAAGCGGTAGAAGAAGAGCCGGTAGATGGTAAAATGCTCTTTTACAATCCCAAACAAGATTTGTCTCGGTATAAAAAACCGCCTTTGCATTTGTTGGAATTGTATGAGGACCGTATTACCGATGTGTCGCAAGAGGAATTGGAGAGAAACAACCAAAAGATCGTAGAATGCCTGAGAACGTTTGATATTCAAATAGAAAAAATTGTAGCTACTCCGGGACCAACTGTAACGTTGTACAAGATTGTTTTGTCACCGGGAATCAGGATTTCACAATTTACAAGACTGGAAGACGATATCATGCTTTCGTTAGCGGCTCGTGGAATGCGTGTGATTGCGCCCATTCCGGGAACGAATATGGTAGGTATTGAAGTGGCCAACGATAAGCCTTCGCTCGTTCCTATGAGAAGCGTTTTGGATTCCAAGAAATTCAAAGAATCGCGAGAAGACTTGCCTATAGTATTAGGAAAGAGCATATCGAATGAAATTGTGATGTTGGATTTGGCCAAATTGCCGCACTTGTTGGTAGCAGGAGCCACGGGACAGGGTAAATCGGTGGCGCTGAATGCCATCCTGGCTTCTTTGCTATACAAAATGCATCCGGCTTATTTGAAATTGGTGTTGGTAGACCCCAAAAGGGTAGAGTTGAATTTGTATTCCAAATTGGACAAACACTTTTTGGCTCAACTGCCCGATGCGGAAAGCCCTATAATCATTGACACGAAGAAGGTAGTCTATACATTGAATTCCCTCTGTATAGAAATGGACGACCGCTTGGAATTGTATAACAAGGCCGGTGTACGTAATATCAAAGAATACAATAAAAAATTTACAAACCGGGTGTTGAACCCTGCCAAAGGGCATCGTTTCATGCCTTTTATTGTAGTCATCATTGACGAATTTGCAGATTTGATTATGACTGCAGGACGCGACGTGGAAGGTCCGCTCACGCGTTTGGCTCAGATGGGACGTGCTACGGGTATTCATTTGGTTATTGCTACACAACGTCCGACCACAAACATCATTACGGGAACCATCAAGGCCAATTTCCCGGCCAGGATTGCTTTCCGTGTGGCATCTAAAATAGATTCAAGAACGATTATTGATGTATCGGAAGCCAACCAATTGGTGGGAAGGGGGGATATGTTGCTTTCTGCCGGTACGGATTTGACGCGTGTGCAATGCGCCTTCATAGACACACCGGAAGTAGACAGGATGGTAGGATTTATTGCCAGTCAGCAAGGATATGCCGGTCCGTTTGAGTTGCCGGAATATGCAGAATCTGAAAAGAAAGACCCCTTGTTTTCCGGAACGGAACAACGAGACGACTTGTTTGAAGAAGCGGCCCGTTTGATTGTGCAAAACGGAGAAGGATCTACTTCTTTGTTGCAACGTAGGTTCCGCTTAGGTTACAATAGAGCGGGGAGAATCATGGACCAATTGGAAGATGCCGGCATTGTAGGACCTCCTAAAGGAAGCAGTCCCAGAGAATTGTTGGTATCAAGTACAGAACTTTTGGAAGACCTTTTAAAAACGTTATGATTGTCCTCTTCATAACAGCGTGTTTATCTATACTCATTCCGGGAGTACAGCAGAAAAGCCCAAGTCAGGTATGGGAGACTTTTTTGGAACACATAGAAAAAGCACCGGCTCTGGAAATGCGGTTTACATGGAACAATACGGTAGAGGGTACCATGATCTTACAGGAACGTTCTTTTGCCATACATATGGATGAAATTCATGTCTATTGCAACGGAGTAGAGAGGTGGCTTTATAATGAAGGTTTTGATGAATGGGAAGCGTTGCCGTACGAAACGCAATCAGCCGACATGTTGGAAAATCCATCGGCTTTTTTTAACCAACTTCGCCACCAATTCCGGCTTTCTCCTGCTTCGGCGTTCAAGGAAGCAGCGGAAGGAAGTCCGCTGTGGGAGTTGCTGCTTGTGCCACAAAATCCGCTGTCTGTTTTTACATACATAATAATATGCTTGGAAAGGGACGGACGGATTCCGAGAACAATACGTTATGGTTTGACTGACGGTTTTGAATACCGCATAGAGGTCCTTTCTTTTCAATCGATTCCGGCTAAAGAGAAAACTTTTTTTACTCCGTATCTGTTATCACCGGATTCATAAAAATTTTGCGGCCTTTAGGAAGCAAATTGTTTGTTCTGTTTCCCAAGTTTTTGATAAATCCCAAAGGATATCCATCGTATATAACGAGTACGTACCCTTTTTCCATATCCGGGGAACTTGGTATATTTTCTTTTCGCAAAAAAGCAAGTGCCTGAGAACGTGTGACTTCAAGGCGTGGAAACGCATTGTGTTTTAAGTCTATGGCAAGAGCCAGGTCCGGATGAGGCACCCGGTCCTTTCCTTTTTGTAGGGCAACGGCTATTCCGGAATGAACCACATGCAAATGCTTTTCTACAGTTGCCCACTCTTTTAGAAGATGAGAGGGTGCGGCTTTTATCAAATTGTCTTTTACGTAGTATGTATAGGAATCGTGTAAGGGTATTGGAAAATCCACGGGAGGTTGCTTTTTGAGTATTGTATTGGCAAGCCGGCCGGACAGAGGCTTTTTCCCCGAGGGGCTTGTTTTTTCAAGTAAAGCCATAAAAAACCCTTCCCCTTGAATCCGATGAGGCAAGAACCGTTCCGGAGACCGGACAATCCGAGCTCCCAAGGTGTTTTCTATCCAAGAAACTTGCTCTTCGTTTTCTCGGGTGTTAAAGGTACAGGTAGTGTAGAGGAGCAATCCTCCTTGCTTGAGGGAAGGCCATACTTCTGTTAAGATGCGTTTTTGTCGACCAACGCATACATCTACCAGGGCCGGAGACCACGTTTCTCTTGCCGCCTTGTCTTTCCTAAAAAGCCCTTCTCCTGAACAAGGCACATCTGCCAATACGACATCAAAAAAACCTTCCAAGCTACGAAATGCCGAGGGGTCGTTTGCGGTAACCGCTACGTTGCCGTAGCCCCAACGGGCTATGTTGTTTGTGAGTGCAGGAATGCGGGAGCGGATGGTTTCGTTGCTTACCAAAAAGCCTTCAGGCGGTAGGATGTCTAGCAACAAGGTGCTTTTGCCTCCCGGTGCTGCGCAAGCATCCAGGACGCGAGGGGCCTCCATAGCTGCCAGGCAGGGTTCCAACATACCTACGGACATACCCGAGGCCTCCTGTACGTAGTAGGCCCCTGCATGGAATCTGGGATCCAAGGTAAATACAGGTCGTTTGTTTAAATACCTTCCTCGGGAACACCAAGGAACAGGCCGGCTGTTGGGAAACAACTCTTCTTTGGCCTTAAGAGCATGTTGGCGTATGCTAACAGGAGGTGTGGCATGGAGCGATGCAATAAAATCATGGACTTCTGTTGAAGGAAGCCACGATTCCAACATACGCAGAAAATCTGCCTTCATAATTTTTGCCTACAGTATGGTTATTTGTTTAGCCCTTCTGCCAGCTTAGACGTAAATTGGTTTACAAACTCTTTCATTTTGCCACCCAACATCATTTTCATCATCATATTCAATTGGGCGTCTACATCCAATTGCAGTTCGCACCCTTCATCTTTGGGGCGGATGTGTACCTGTATTTGAAACGAGAAAGGAACGCTGCCGTATTGTTCCATGATTATGAGCGACGGAGCTTGTCTCTCTATTACTTTTACGCCCAGCTGCATGCCTTGGGCTTCTGCAAGCAAGGTGTCTTCCGTAATGGTTACTTTGTCTTTGTGTTCTTCCGGCAATTGCTCTGCCAGACGTGAAAAATCGCTGAAAAGTTCAAATACGAAAGGAGCCGGTTTGTTGATAAAACAGGGATCTCCTGAAACGCGTGTGTTTGACATATGTTATTGTCCCCAAGTATTAGGAGTCAGGCGCCAGATTTTTAAGGTTTCTATTTGCTCCGGACTGATAAAATTTTTAAGAGCTGCTTCTTCTATGAGGTTTTCATAGTTTGTAAGCGTATGCAGTTCGCAATTGCTTTTCTCAAAGGCTCTGCGTGCAATATCAAAATTGTATGAAAAGATGGCACTAACCCCAAGTACGTTGGCGTAAGACATTTTTAAACAGTCTACGGCAGAAAGAGCCGAATGACCGGTAGAAATCAAATCTTCCACAACTACTACGTTGGCTTTATCAGGGAATGTGCCTTCAATGCGTGCCCCCGTGCCGTGTTCTTTTCTTCTTGGTCGAACGTAAACGAAAGGTTTGTTCAGTTTATCCGCAATAAGGGCCCCCATGGCAATGGCTCCTGTAGCTACCCCGGCTATCACTTGTACAGTAGGGTAATTGTGAAGAATAGATTCACACATGGCATTCCGTATGTAGCCTCTTACTTGAGGAATAGATAGAATTTTTCTGTTATCACAGTAAATGGGCGATTTCCACCCCGATACCCACTCAAAGGGTTTTTCAATGCTGAGCTGCACGGCTTCTATTTCCAATAATTTTTGTGCAACCTTTTTTTCTACAGATTCCATAATAATGACATATCTTTGTACAAATGTACAGTATTTTCTTCAATAATAGACGCCTTGAACTTTGTAGACACAACGGCCAACCCTGTACCCGACGGGATGTAGTTGTAGAAGCACTGGATGCTTTTAGATCTTGGGAAGATTTGATTGTCAGCTTTCAATGCCACAGCAACTGGCAACATTTGGTCATTCCCGTAGACAATCCGGGAGATTCTTTTACGCAACTGTGCAATAGTTTTCACGTGATAACGGCGGCAGGAGGGGTTGTTACAAATCCCCAAGGAGACTTGTTGATGATTTACAGGTATGGAAAATGGGACCTGCCTAAGGGAAAGCAGGAAGACGGTGAATCTTTGAAAGAAACAGCTCTAAGAGAAGTTGCGGAAGAAACGGGAACCGAACCGTTGCAATTGCTGAACGATACGTGTGACAAAACATACCACTGTTACAACTACCTGGGAGATAACGTACTTAAAATGACCGCCTGGTACCGTATGACGGGCTGTTCTTCTTTAACACCGCAAGCGGAAGAGGGAATAGAAAAAGTAGAGTGGGTGCCGCGAAACAAATTGGAAGAGAGATTGGACCAGTGCTATGCTTCTGTAGCACAACTTATTCGTCGTGCCCTTTTAGATTAAAAACAAGTTATCCGCCAAAATCATCGAACAAGATATGGTCTTCCGGAACACCTAGGTTATCCAACATCCGGGTAACGGCCGAGGTCATTAGAGGCGGTCCGCAAAGGTAGTATTCGGCTTCTTCCGGTTCCGGATGGTGTTGCAAATAATTGTCTAAAAGTACTTTGTGGATAAAGCCCGTATGCCCTTGCCAGTTGTCGTCCTGTTGTGGATCTGATAAGGCTATGTGGAAAGAAAAATTGGGAAAGACCTTTTCTATGGCTCGGAATTCTTCTTCGTAGAAAACTTCTTTTCTAGACCGGGCTCCGTACCAGAAAGATACTTTGGTATCTGTTTTCAGCGTTTTGAACAGATGGAAGATGTGCGAACGCATGGGAGCCATGCCGGCTCCTCCACCTATGAATATTTTTTCATTAGGAGTATCTTTTAAGAAGAAGTCTCCGTAAGGTCCCGATACTTTTATCGTATCCCCCGGTTTTAAGGAAAACACATAAGAGGAACAAACGCCGGGGTTGACTTTCATATACGTACCGCGGGAGCGGTCCCAAGGAGGAGGAGATATGCGTATGTTTAGTACAATCACGTTTCCTTCGGCCGGATGGTTGGCCATGGAATATGCTCGAAATCCGTATTCTTTGTTGACCATTTTCAAGCCTTCAAAGCCGAACGATTTCCAGCTGTCCATAAAAGGCGTGTCAATACGGATGTCTTTAGCAAAGTCAATGGAAACGGGAGGAACGTCAATTTGTACGTAGCCACCCGGTTGAAAATCCAACGTTTCCCCTTCCGGCAGCTTAATAACCAATTCTTTAATCAACGACGTCAAGTTGTGGTTGCTGATGACTTCGCACTCCCATTTTTTGATGCCCAATACCTCGGCAGGTATCTGCACCTCCATGTCTTCTTTTATTTTTACTCGGCACGCCAGGCGCCATTGGTTCTGTTGTTCCCGACGGGTGAAAAAGACCGTTTCCGTTGATTGAATAGAACCGCCTCCTGAAAGGATACGACACTTGCACAACCCGCACGTTCCCGTTCCGCCACAGGCAGAAGGCAGGTAAATGCCTTGTTCAGCCAATGTAGTCAACAAAGAATCTCCCGGTTCTACAGATATGGATTTTTCTCCGTTGATGGTGACTGTTACTCGTCCTTGCGGTAACAGTTTGCGTCTGGCATACAGCAGCAAAGCTACTAGGATTAAAGTAACTCCCAATATCACGGAAACAGACAGAAGCAAAAACGAAAACAGCGACATATTACAAGGCAATTCCCATAAAACTCATAAATGCAATACCCATAAGGCCGGTAATGATAAACGATATGCCCAGTCCCCGCATGGGAGCCGGAATATTGGAGTAACTTAATTTTTCTCTAATGGCGGCAATGGAAACGATAGCCAACAGCCATCCCAGACCGGATCCCAGTGCATAGGCAAATACGTGCGATATGCTGCTGTAATCCCGTTCTTGCATAAACAGTGAAGCACCCAATATAGCACAGTTGACAGCAATCAGAGGCAGAAAAATACCTAAATTGTTATATAGGGCCGGGGAGTACTTCTCAATAATCATTTCTACCAGTTGTACGATGGCAGCTATGACGGCAATGAACAAAATAAAACTTAAGAAACTGAGGTCCACCGTTGCCCATTCAGGCTTTATATGCTCCAGAGCACCGGGTGCCAATACGTATTTGTGTAACAAATAATTGACAGGAACGGTGATGAGTAAGACAAAGAGTACGGCTATGCCCAGTCCCGTAGCAGTTTTGACCGTTTTAGAAACGGCCAGGTAAGAACACATCCCTAAGAAATAGGCAAAAATCAAATTTTCCGTAAAGATGCTCTTTATAAATATGTCCACTACTGTTACCATACGCTCTTTGCTTGTTTTGCGTTATAAATCCATACCAACAATCCTACCAGGATCAAAGCCATAGGGGGAAGAATAAAGAGTCCGTTGTTTTCGTAAAATCCGCCTTGTGATACATACCAATGTTCCGGAACAATCCTGTATCCCATAAGCGTACCCGAGCCCAGCAATTCCCTGACAACGGCTACCACTACCAATACAATTCCATAACCCAACCCGTTGGCTATGCCGTCCATAAAAGCCGGTAACGGTTTGTTGTTCAAGGCAAAAGCTTCAATGCGACCCATGATGATGCAGTTGGTGATGATGAGTCCCACAAAGACGGAAAGTTGTTTGCTGATTTCCCAAGCAAAGGCCTTCAGCACTTGGTCTACCAAAATGACCAATGTGGCTACTACCATCAATTGGACAATAATACGTATGCGGTTGGGGATGGTGTTACGAATAAGCGATAACAACAATTCAGAAAAACCGGTAACAAGCGTTACGGCCAAGGCCATGACAAGAGCCGGTTCCAGCTTAACCGTAACGGCCAATGCCGAACAAATCCCCAAGGCCAGTACGGGGACGGGGCTGCTTCTGAAGAGCGGATCAAGGAAGGTGCGTTTGTTCATAAGCTTCTTTTATATACAACTCTATCGTTTCCCGAATCATGTTTTCTATACCTCGGCTTGTAATCGTACCTCCGGAAATACCGTCTACTTGGTTGATCGTTCTGGCACCGCCTTTGCCCGGTTGCAACACGCTGATGGACACAAAAGTGCTGTCCCGGTAAAGCGATTTTCCGCGGAAAGGAGCACTGAACTCTGCCCGAGACACTTCTGCACCCAGCCCGGGCGTCTCGGCTTCGTGGTCAAAATCGACTCCGTAAATGGTTTGTCCGTTGTCGTCGAGTGCCAAATACCCCCACAAAGGGCCCCAAAGGCCTTTGCCGCTGAGCGGAATTATGAATTTGCGGCTGCCGTCATCCAAAGTGCAGATGTACAAAGGCAGCCGTTGCACTCCCACAACCGTATCTTTTATGTATTGTTCATACGATCGGTCTGCCAGATGAACGGCACGTAAAATGCTCTGCTGCATTTCTACCTGCTTGTTGGCTTCTTGCCGAGGTTTCAGGATTTGCGACACAAAAGCCAGCAAAGCTGCCGTTATGGTAACCATAATGGCGGCATATAAGAACGTGTACAAGTCTCCGTTTCTTTTTTTCTTATCCATGTGCGGCAATCCTTTTCATTCTACGTTTAACATGAACGGCTACAACTATATGGTCAATCAAAGGCGCAAATGTGTTCATGAGCAATATGGCCAACATCATGCCTTCCGGATACCCCGGATTGAACAACCGAACGATGACAGTCATTACGCCAATGAGGAAACCGAAAATCCATTTGCCCGTTTCTGTCTGAGCGCTTGTAACCGGGTCTGTAGCCATAAATACGCAACCGAACGCAAACCCTCCCATCACCAAATGGTAATGAAACGGTATACCGCCGGCCAACGACATCAGGAACGCTCCGCTTGCACAGGAGAGCATAATTTTCCAGCTGGCTACGCCCGTAAAAATCAAAATGGCGGCTCCCAGTAAAATACAAATAACAGACGTTTCCCCAACAGATCCCGGAACCAATCCTATAAAAAGATCTGTCCAAGACGGCAACTCCGGAACGACTCCTATGTGGAAGTGAGAAGCCATGCGGGTCCAGATGGATGCATGTTCCGTCAATTGTTCCAGAGGAACAGCCAGACTACTCAGATGTTCTAAAGGAGCCGTGCCTCCTGTCAACAGGGCTAGGGGAGTGGCTCCGCTGGATCCGTCTATCCAAATGCTTTCACCGGTCATATATCCGGGATAAGCAAAGAACAAAAAGGCGCGTGCCAACAAAGCCGGATTCCAGATGTTCATGCCGGTCCCTCCAAAAATTTCTTTTCCAATCAACACAGAAAAAGCTACGGCCAAAGCCAACATCCACAGAGGAATGGTCACAGGTACTATGAGCGGAATGAGCATGCCCGTTACCAAATACCCTTCGTTCACTTGGTGACCTCGTATTTGTGCAATGGCAAATTCAATACCCAGCCCCGTTACGTAAGATACGACCAATAATGGGAGTACTTTTAGGAATCCGTACCAGAAAATTTGGAAAAATCCTACTTGAGCCGTTGTCGTTCCCAAAGCAGTGTAGTATTGCCATCCCGTATTGAACATGCCAAAAAGCAGGCTTGGCACCAATGCAATGACTACTACAATCATGACACGCTTCAGGTCGTTGGCATCACGTATGTGGGATCCTTTGTCGGTTACCCTGTCCGGTACAAGGAGAAAGGCTTCAAAGGCTTCAAACGTGGAATGCAAGAAAGACAACGGGCCCCCTTTGCGGAAGGCCGGCGCCATCTTACGCATGAGCTTGTCCGGAAATTGGATAAGGTTGCGAAGCTTCATTGCATTTCCTTTATCATCAGGGCTATCCCTTGTTGTACAATATCTTGTATATCAATCTTTGACGAACAAATAAATTCGCACAAAGCCAAATCTTCCGGAAGTATTTCATAAATACCCAATTGTTCCATCTTCTCTACATCGCCGGCCAAAATGGTTTTGAGCAACTGCGATACCAGAATATCCATGGGCAATACTTTTCTGTAGTCTGCCGTCATCACAAAAGCACGCTTGTCTCCGTTTGTATTGGTGTCTAGTGCAAAACGCCCCGTTTTCCCCAGCAGGGGTGCTACAAAAGTCAAGTACGTACGGGCTGTACTGAACCGATGCAAGCGCAGCGGTCTAGCCCAACCGAACAATTCCCTTTTGTTGCCTTCTTCCAGGAAGGTAATGTGTTGGTGGTGAAAACCCAGAAACCCGTCTTCTCCAATATTGTCTCCCGTAAGGGGATTGCCGCTGATGGTACGAATTTCTATATCCTTTTTTCTTGGGAAACCGGTCAGAGAAGCAATGTGCGTTCCTGCCAGGCACGGGATGTATCCTGTTTTTTCCAACGCAGGCCCCGTAACGGCTACCATACGTACAGTATCTACCCAACCGTGTAAAAAGAGTTTGCCAACAATTGCCAGTCCCAGAGGAGTCAATGTCCAGATGATTCTGTTTTTTCCTGCCGGACATACGCGATGTATTTGCACACCGGGATTTCCTGCCGGATGGGGGCCGGTAAAGTAATGCTTCTTACCTTTCAGTCGTTCAAATACGCTGTGCTCAGACATCTTGCCCGACAACCCCAAGTGTACGTTTTCCGGACAAAGTCTTTCCATCACACGCAAGCCCATGGCCAGTGCTTCTTCTTCTGCAGCAAAGGCAAAATCTAGATCGGGAGCCAGTGGCGCCGTATCAAAGCAACTGATATAGATATGCAGAGGTTGTTCTTCAGGCCTGGCAAGGGTACCGTACGGACGACGTGTTATGAAAGGCCAGCACCCGCTTTCCAATAGCAACTCTTTTATTCTTTCCGGTGAAAGGTTTTCCGGAATATCTACCGGGAACAAAACTTTCTGATTTTTTCCGTCAGCAGCTATGCGGATGGCAGTCAGTTTTCTTTTTTCTCCACGGACTATTTCTTGTACCGTACCGCTTACGGGAGACGTAAATACCATGTGCGGATACGCTTTATTACAAAAGACAGGACTGCCCGCCAATACGGTATCTCCCTCATGTACCAATAGTTTGGGTACCAAGTGTGGAAAATCGGACGGTTTTAAGGCATACGACGTACAAGTATCCTCGAGGTCCATACGTAACAGGGCTTCTCCTTTCAACGGAATGTTCAGTCCTTTTCTTAAGGTAAAATGGCTGCTCATTTACGATTTTTTGTAGATACAAAGATAAAATTTTCAACGGCTTTTTCCCTATATTTGTCACTATGAAGGAGAATTTTCTGGAGGAGTTGAACGAAGCTCAAAGACAGGCAGTTGAAAATATCACAGGTCCATCACTCATCATTGCGGGCGCAGGAAGCGGCAAAACAAAGGTCTTGACGTGCAGGATTGCGTACCTTTTGCAGCATGGAATTCCGGCTTCTTCCATTTTGGCGCTCACTTTTACCAATAAGGCGGCAAAGGAGATGAAAGATCGGTTGGCGGCTATGGTGGAACCGGACTTGGTGCGTTTTTTATGGATGGGTACGTTTCATTCTGTTTTTGCGCGCATTTTAAGAACAGAAGCAGAGGTGTTGGGTTTCCCAAGAAATTTTACCATTTATGACAAAGCCGACACAAAGGCAGCCATCAAAAAGTGTATCAAAGAATTGCAATTGGATGAAAAAACATATCCGCCCGGAGAGGCAGTTTCTCGCATATCGAGGGCCAAAAACAGTTTCTTGACGGCAGAAGGATACCGTAACAACCCTCGGGTGCAGGAAGCAGACCAAGCCATGCGTAAATCGCGGATGGCTGATATATACGACCTCTATGCCAAAAGATGTAAATTGTCAGGAGCTATGGATTTTGATGATTTGCTGCTCTACACCAATAAGTTGTTGCAGCAATATCCGGAAGTTTTGGAACGTTATAGAGACAGGTTCCGGTACATTTTGGTGGATGAGTATCAGGACACAAATCTGGTACAATACCAAATCATAAAAAATTTGGCGCTTGTCCATCGCAACTTGACGGTAGTGGGGGACGATTCACAAAGCATTTACGCCTTCCGCGGCGCCCGCATAGAAAACATCCTCAATTTCAGCAAAGATTTCCCCGAGGCGGCCGAGTTTCGCTTGGAACAAAATTATCGCTCCACACAAACGGTAGTCAAAGCGGCCAACAGTTTGATCAGCCATAACAAACGGCGTTTGCGCAAAGAATGTTTTTCAGAGGCTGCGCAGGGAGAAAAGATAGAACTAATACGGACATATACAGACAAAGAAGAAGCCTTTATGGTTGTGGGTTCCGTTGTAAACAAGCAGTACGCAACGAGCGATGGCTTTGGAGCATTTGCCATCTTCTACCGTACCAACGCCCAGTCCCGTTTGTTTGAAGAAGCCCTCCGGCGCAGAAACATTCCCTACAAAGTATATGGAGGCTTTTCTTTTTACGAACGAGCCGAGGTGAAAACTTTGTTGGCATACATGCGTTTGGTGGTCAATCCTAATGACCAAGAGGCTTTCATACGTGCCGTGGGCACACCGGCACGCGGCATTGGGACCGTTTCTTTACAGAAACTCAATACGGCAGCTGCTTTTGCCGAGATGTCCTCTTTACGATACATTTTAGAGGGTGACCTTGCAGCCGCCGGTTTGAAAGGCAACATTGCAGGACGGATGAAGGCTTTTGCAGATATATTGGAAGCCGTCCGCAGCCTGCAGGAAGAAGGTAAAAACGCTTTTGAATTGACTATGGAACTGGCTCAGATGTCCGGCTATTTGGCGCACCTGAAGGAAGACAAATCCATTGAAGGCATGTCTCGGTTGGCCAACGTGGAAGAACTTTTCAACAGCTTGAAATCGTTTTGTGAAGAGGCCGTCCAGGACGTAGAACTGGAAACAGAAGTAGCGGCTCCCGAACCGGGAGAAGGAAAGCCCACCCTGGAACGTTTCCTGAACAACGTGACATTATTGACGCAAGCAGACGAGGATGATACGCCCGATAAAGAAAAGGTGAGCTTGATGACGGTCCACTCGGCCAAAGGACTGGAATTTTCTCACGTCTACGTTACGGGTATGGAAGAAAAACTCTTTCCGTTGCTAATGACGTCTAACACGATAGAAGAAGAACTGGAAGAAGAACGCCGCCTGTTTTACGTAGCCATGACGCGCGCCAAAAAGACACTCACACTGTCTTATTCCCAAACACGCATGCGCTGGGCAAACATAGAAAACAACCGCCCCAGCCGTTTCTTACAAGAAATCAATCCCGTTTTTCTAGCCCGATCCTTGCCGGACGATGCCGGCTTCTCAAGTTCGGGAAGCTTTGACCGCGGTAGTCTTGACAGCGGCGGCTTTGGCACCCGGTCTTTTAGCAGCACTTCCGCTCGTTCTTTCGGCAGAACAGACGCACGTTCCTCTGGCAGCAGAACAGACGCACGTTCCTCTGG
>Ga0265294_10000795_pt1:0-40000 | contig 42867 bp, 35 predicted proteins | sample MunlanPumphouse3_FD_192504 | JGI IMG/M metagenome (GOLD analysis project Ga0265294, IMG submission 192504) | Groundwater microbial communities from a municipal landfill in Southern Ontario, Canada - Pumphouse #3 | ecosystem: Environmental > Aquatic > Deep subsurface > Groundwater... | reverse complement strand
TCTGCAGTTAGAAGACTTATTGTGGATGCCGGAGAAGAAATCGATAAATTAATGATTTTATGTCGGGCTGATATTACATCTAAAAACAAGTTGCGTGTTAAAAAATATATGCAAAATTTTGAATTAGTAGAGCAAAAAATTATCGAAGTTGAGCAAAAGGACGCTTTAAGAACTTTTCAATCTCCTTTTGATGGAAAAGAGATCATGACAATGTTTGATCTAAAACCAGGACCTGAAATAGGCAAAATAAAGCATTTTATTGAAGAAGCGATTCTGGAAGGAATCATAGCAAATGACCATGATGAAGCTAAGGATTATATCATTAAAAATAAGCAAAAACTCATAGACTTATTTCTGTCAAAACCTTAGATTATAGCTTAAATAAAACAAAGGGATTATAAATGGACAATACGCCTCAAAATTTTAATCTTCAAGATGACAACGAATTAAATTTAAGATATTTATTTCAAATGGTTCTTCAGAGGATCCATATTGTTATTATTATTTTTCTAGTGGTTTTTTCCGGGACTGTTTTATATACCTTCAGTCAAGATAAAATCTACATGTCTGAAACCCAAATTCTTATTGATGATAGCATGGATGCCGGAAGTGTTTTTGACCAGATGTCTCCCTGGAAAAATACCGGTATGGTCATTAACAATGAAATACAGATTATAACATCAAGACGGATTGCTGAGCGCACCATTAATAGCTTACTTGTCGATTACCCTCTTGATTCTTTATATCTTTTTGATAAAGGTATCTCGGAAAGCAATAAATCCTTTCCGACTAAATTTAAAAAAGGTATCAAAAAGTTCTTAGGCAGAGTTGAAGATGAACCTACAACGCTTGAAGAAAAGAAAAAAAGCTATATAAATCGCTTGATGAAAAACCTTACTGTTACACCTGTAAGAGAAACACAGACGATCAATATTTCTATAGAAAGCTTAAGTCCTAGAGAAGCAGCTATTATCTTAAACGAATTAGTTTGTCAGTATTATGCCAACGATCTCGAACGTGTCTCAAATTCTATTGGGAATTTACGTGGTTTTTTAAATGAGCAGTTAATTCTAATTGAACCCCAATTGGAAGATGTTGAAAGACGCTTGAGTGCATTTCTTGAAAAAGAAGGCATTGTTGATCTTGAAGAGAACTCAAAACAGTTAATTGAAAAATCGGCAGAATTCGAAGCACAATTATTTACAGCCAAGGCTGAACTAACCGTTGTTTTAGATCAATTAATCCACCTGAAAAAAGAATTGACGCAAAAAGAACAGCAAACCCTGGATAACAGATTGCAAGTTGCTAATCCTCTTATCTTAAGATTGCGCGAAGATATTGCAAATTCCGAGAAAACACTTATAGAATTTGATTCTACCAATCCGAAGGTTCAGGGTCAACGTATGATCGTTGAAATGAAAAAGGAGAGGTTGCAGGAAGAAACCAGTTATCTAATTCAATCAGGTTATCTCCCTGGAGAAGTCGATCCTTTATCAATAAATCAAACTATTATTGCTCAGATAGCAGATCTTGAAACACAAAAAGTCAGTTTGGGAGCAAGAGTTGAAGAATATGGCAAATTAAATGATTATTATGATTCTGTTATTGAATCAATTCCCGCTACAAGTATTTCATATTTACATCTTGAGAGAGAACGTCAGACTCAGGAAAGAATTTATCTTTTAATGAAAGAACGCTATGAAGAAGCAAGAATTCAAGAAGCTTCCCAAATTTCAAGTGTTTATGTTATAGATGAGGCTATTCCCAATTATCTTCCTATAAAGCCCCGAACAAAGGTTAATATTCTTTTGGGATTTGTCCTCGGCCTTGCCTTGGGTGTTGGAGTTATTCTCTTGCGTGAATTTCTTGATAATTCCATACGATCAAAAGAAGATCTTGAAAAAATGGGACTGACTGTTATGGGTATCATCCCCTCAATGCTTATGGATAAATCTAAAAAAGCTTTAGATAAAAAATTCTCTGGTGAAAAAGATTACAGAAGTCGATTGATCTCACATTTTAAGCCCCGTTCACCTATTTCAGAAGCTTTTCGTTCACTTCGCACTAATATTGAGTTATCATTAGCAGATAAAAAAATCAAATCACTGGTTGTGACTTCCGGTGGTGCTCAGGAAGGTAAATCTACGGTTATATCAAACTTATCCATTACCTTTGCTCAATTAGGCATGAAAGTTTTACTGATCGATGCTGATATGCGTAAACCTACAATATATAAATTATTTTCTACTCCTCAAAAACCCGGTTTAGCAAATGTTATTACCAAACGAGCTAAGATCGAAGATGCTATTTTTCAGACAGAAATAGATAATTTAGATGTTATACCAGCCGGTACATTACCACCTAATCCATCTGAATTGCTCGGCTCTGATTATATGCGTGAAGTTTTTGAAGAATTATGCAAAAAATATGATAAAGTATTTTTTGATGCTCCACCTTTAATGGCTGTAACAGATGCAGCAATTTTGGGTTCGATCACCGATGGTGTTTTATTGGTAACTCGCGCAGGTGTTGCTCAAACTGAAGTTGTATCTCACTTACGCCAGGAAATGTCTAACTCTAATATACGTATTGTTGGAACTGTCCTTAATGATGTAAATACTAAAAATACCTCAAGCGGTTATTACTATTATTATCAACGATATTACTTTGATAAATATTATGGCGAAGAAAAGTAAAAAAACAATGTTTATTAATTCTGCAGCCCGGTTATACAATCGGGCTGTGTGACTTTACAATTGACTAAGCAGATAGGGAATAACATGTCAACATCAAAATCGAAACAAGAATGGCTTGATACAAGCTATGGCTCATTTAAGCAAAAACGTGGTGAACGAAAAGAACATTTTAAAACAACTTCAGGACTTGAAATAGACCCTTTATATACTCCGGAAGATTGTAAAAACAGCTATGATGAAAACATTGGATTTCCAGGTGAATATCCATTTACTCGAGGGGTTTATCCCACAATGTACCGTGGCCGTTTTTGGACTATGAGGCAGTATGCGGGCTTTGGGGATGCTAAACAATCCAATGAACGCTATAAGTATCTTTTAGAAAATGGTCAAACCGGGCTTTCGGTAGCATTCGATCTACCCACACAAATTGGTTACGATTCCGATAATCCTATATGTGATGGCGAAATTGGTAAAGTAGGTGTGGCAATTGATTCTCTTGAAGATATGGAAGTGCTGTTTGATCAGATACCTTTAGATAAAGTATCAACTTCAATGACAATCAATTCCCCGGCAACAGTCCTTCTTGCCATGTATATGGTAGTAGCTGAAAAACAAGGTGTATCACCGGATAAACTTACCGGAACGATCCAAAATGATATTTTAAAAGAATATATTGCCCGCGGAACTTATATATATCCGCCGAAAGAGTCAATGCGCTTGGTGACAAATACCTTTGAATTCTGTTCCCGGAATATGCCCAGATGGAATACAATTTCTATTTCCGGCTATCATATTCGTGAAGCAGGATCTACTGCTGCACAAGAGATCGGTTTTACCCTTGCTGATGGCATTGCTTATACCGAAGCCGCCATGAATGCCGGTATGGATATTGATGTATTTGCCGGCCGGCTCTCCTTTTTCTTTAATTCACATAATAATCTTTTCGAAGAAGTTGCAAAATTTCGCGCTGCCCGCCGTTTATGGGCAAAGATCATGAAAGAAAGATTCGGTGCCAAAAAACAAAAATCCTTGATGTTGCGTTTCCATACACAAACAGCCGGATCAACATTAACAGCACAGCAACCTGAAAATAACATTGTAAGAGTTGCTATACAGACTTTAGCAGCTGTAATGGGTGGAACACAGAGTTTACACACCAATTCAAAAGATGAGGCATTGGCATTACCTACAGAAGATGCAGTACGTCTTGCATTAAGAACGCAACAGGTCGTTGCCCATGAATCGGGTGTGGCTGAAACGATAGATCCTTTAGCAGGTTCATATTTCGTGGAATCATTGACAGATAAATTAGAAGCTGAAGCATTGGCATATATTGAAAAGATCGATGACTTAGGTGGAATGTCTGCAGCCATTGAACAGGGTTATGTTCAGCGTGAAATTCAAAGAGAAGCCTATCGGGTTCAGAAAGAAATTGAAAATGATGACTATGTTATTGTGGGATTAAATAAATTTCAGATCAAAGAAGATCCTCCCACAAACCTTTTAAGAGTAGATAGACGTATTCAGAAAGAACAATTTGATCGCTTATCAGCACTTCGTGAAAAGCGAGATAATAAAGCAGTTCAAAAAACACTGGATGAATTAAAAAAAGCATGTGAAGGCGAAGAAAATCTAATGCCCTTTATTATTTCTGCCGTACGAGTTTATGCTACTTTAGGAGAGATATGTAATGTCATGAGAGACATTTTTGGAGAATATAAAGAAAACATTGTTGTTTAGGAGAAGTAATGGTAAAGAAAATTTCACATATCGGTATTGCTGTAGAATCATTGGAAGAACAGATCCCTTATTATCGTGATCTATTAGGCTTGGAATTCACAGGTACAGAGATTGTTGAAGATCAACGCGTAAAAGTAGCTTTTTTTGATGTAGGAGATACTCGTATCGAACTACTGGAAGCGACTGATGATGAAAGTCCAGTAGCAAAGTTTATTGCCAAAAGAGGCCAGGGCATTCATCATTTGGCCTATAAGGTAGATAATTGCCAAATGGCCATTGATAAAATGGATGGTGCCGGCTTAAGGCTGATCGATAAAGAGCCCAGAATTGGAGCCGGAGGACATAGTATAGCCTTTTTACATCCGAGATCAACTTATGGGATATTAACAGAATTGACCGAAGAACACGAATAGGTAGGGAAATAAAGGAATGGATGAATTAAAGCAATTGCAGCAAATGCGTCGGACAGCAAAGTTAGGTGGCGGCGAGGAAAGAATTGCCAAACAACATGCAAAGGGTAAAATGACTGCCCGTGAACGTATTGATATGTTATTAGATGCGGATTCTTTTGAAGAATTCGACATGTTCGTACAGCATCGTTGCACCGATTTTGGCATGGAAAATAAAAAATTTCTTGGCGATGGGATTGTAACAGGTTGTGGAACCATTGATGGACGACTTGTTTATGTTTATGCTCAGGATTTTACGGTTTTTGGTGGTTCATTGAGTGAAACTCTGGCTGGCAAGATCGTTAAGGTTATGGAAATGGCAATGAAGATGGGAGCACCGGTTATTGGTTTAAATGATTCCGGCGGTGCTCGTATTCAGGAAGGCGTTCTTTCTTTGGGCGGCTATGCAGATATTTTTCAGAAAAATGTAGAAGCCTCGGGAGTAGTGCCACAGATCTCAGCTATCTTAGGTCCTTGTGCAGGAGGCGCTGTTTATAGTCCTGCCATTACAGATTTTGTTATCATGGCAGAAAAAACATCTTATATGTTCATCACGGGTCCTAAAGTTGTAAAATCTGTGACCAATGAAGTTGTGACAGATGAGCAATTAGGTGGAGCAATGGTACACGCAACAAAATCCGGTGTTGCTCATTTTGCAGCAGAAGATGAAGAAGAAGCTTTGAGAATAATTCGAGAGTTGATCACTTATATTCCTTCTAACAATATGGAAGAAACGCCCATAGTTATTCCTAAGGATACTATTGATCGAGTTTCTGAAGAATTAAATACTATAATCCCGGATTCAGCAAATCAACCCTACGATATGAAAGAAATAATTGAATCTATTGCAGATGATGGAGAATTTCTTGAAATTTCGAGACATTATGCCCCGAACATTATTACTGCCTACGCGCGATTTAATGGTCGTTCAGTCGGAATTGTAGCGAATCAACCTAATTATCTAGCAGGTGTTCTTGATATTAAGGCAAGTATAAAGGCGGCAAGATTCGTTAGATTTTGTGATGCTTTTAATATTCCTATATTAACCTTGGTAGATGTCCCCGGTTTTATGCCCGGAACAGCTCAGGAATATGCGGGTATTATTAATCATGGCGCAAAATTGATCTATGCTTATGCCGAGGCCACTGTTCCAAAAGTAACGGTTATTACAAGAAAAGCCTACGGAGGTGCTTATTGTGTAATGAGCTCTAAGCACATGCGCGGAGATATTAATTACGCTTGGCCGAAAGCGGAAATTGCCGTCATGGGTGCTGATGGTGCTGTTAATATTCTTTATAGAAGAGAATTGCAAGATGATAAAGATGGAAGCAAAAGAGAAGAATTATCACAAGAATATCGTGATAAATTTGCTAATCCTTATGCCGCTGCTCAGCATGGTTATATCGATGATGTTATTGAGCCTAAGAATACACGGTTTCGCGTGATCAGGGCATTTGAAATGCTTTCTACTAAGCGATTAACTAATCCAATGAAAAAACATGGCAACATTCCATTATAAGGTGAGATGATGAAACGAAAGTTAGTAATTCTTGCAATTGGCTTGCTGCCTATTTGTGGCTACGCTCTGGGGATTCCGGAAGAAAACAGATCACTTGTATTTAGTGTAACGCTTATCGGGATTTTTACCGTATTGCTGGCATTAGCTGTGGTAGCAATGATGGTAGGGCTAATGTCAAAAATAATTGATCGGGTAGCCAATAGAAAAGAATATTTCAACAAGACAAAAAAAGAGCCGCTTGTAAATATAGTAAATTCTGATGCCGAGATCGTTGCTATTGCAACAGCATTGCATCTTGAATTACGCTCCTTGCAAGAAGAGGAAAAGGCAGTCCTTACTATTCGTAAGGAAATGAAACCCTTTTTGGCATGGAATAATAAAATTTATGGTATGAGAAGTAAATAGGACAAGATATGAAAACATATAAAATACAGATCAATGGTAAAGATTATACGGTCGATATTGAATCTCTGGGTGATGAATCAGCACTTGTAAAGTGTAATGGAAACAGATATGATGTCACATTCGAAGCTCCTTCAGCTCCCAAGAAAAGAGAAAAGATTCAAAGAAAAACCACTACGCCTGTTGCTGCTCAGCCAGTAAGCCGCAAAGCTTCTGGAGCAGCTACTGCTGCTGCTGCTGTTAAGGCACCTATTCCCGGTTTGATCACGGCAATTTTGGTAAAAGTGGGTGATTCTGTAGAGAATGGGCAGGTTGTTGCTAAAATGGAAGCTATGAAGATGGAAAATAATATTTTAGCTTCTACAGATTCACTTGTAAAAGAGATTTTGGTAAAAGTTGGTGATTCTGTCCTTGAAGGCGATGTACTGATGGATATGGAGGGAGCATGAACTTCTTTGGGAATTTCTTAGAGGAAATTTTAAAAACCACGGCATTTGGAGATATTGGGGCTGAACATATTATTATGATCCTTGTAGCTTGTGTTTTACTTTATTTAGGTATAGCAAAGAAATATGAACCTCTTTTATTAATACCTATTGGCTTTGGTATTATTTTAGGTAATATGGGAAGTCCACAGCTTGGAATCGAAGGAGATGGGTCCGTTCTGAGTTATTTATATTTTGGTGTTAAAGAAGGTGTTTATCCGGCTTTGATCTTTTTAGGTATTGGAGCTATGACTGATTTTTCAGCACTTTTGTCTAATCCCAAGATGATCTTATTGGGTGCAGCAGCTCAAATCGGGATCTTTATCACGTTTTTGGGTGCCTCATTCTTAGGTTTTATACCGGCCGAAGCCGGAGCCATAGGTATTATTGGAGGAGCTGATGGTCCAACGGCAATTTTCTTGTCTTCTCAGTTAGCGCCTAAGTTAATGAGTGCGATAGCAATATCCGCTTATTCCTACATGGCACTGGTACCTATTATTCAACCACCCATTATGAAATTGCTAACAACGTCTAAAGAGCGTGTTATAAAAATGAAACCTGTTCGTAAAGTACCAAAAGTTGAAAAAATACTTTTCCCCATTATTGGTTTTTTGCTGACAGTATTGATCGCTCCAACTGCATTGCCACTTCTTGGAATGTTATTTTTTGGAAACTTATTAAAAGAATCCGGTGTGACTGAAAGATTAGCAGATACTGCAAGGAATGCATTGACCAATATTGTAACAATTTTATTGGGCTTAAGCATTGGTGCTGCGACTCAGGCAGATAAATTCCTGACCTGGGATTCTCTAAAGATATTTTTCTTGGGTGCTTTGTCATTTGCTATTGCAACCGCCTGCGGTGTATTATTTGCAAAATTTATGAATTTATTCCTTAAAAAGGAGAATAAGATCAATCCTTTCTGCGGTGCTGCCGGTGTTAGTGCTGTACCGAATTCTGCTCGCGTAGTACAACAGGTAGGATTACAATATGACAAGACTAATCACCTTCTTATGCATGCTATGGGACCTAATGTAGCCGGTGTTATCGGTTCAGCAGTTGCTGCCGGAATACTTCTTGCTTATCTTGGATAAAGGAGATTTATGAAGCGTATTGTTGATATTCATAATCATTATATCTATGATGTAGATGATGGCTCGAAAAGCCTTGAAATGTCTATGGAAATGCTTAGACAAGCAGCTGATCGTGGTATTACTGATATTGTAGCAACCCCTCATCAATACGAAATAGATCAGGCGGATCCGGAACATAAACGTCAAGAAAAGATCATAAAGCATTTTAAAATTCTTCAAAATGAAGTGAAAAAAGAAAATCTTCCTATTACCCTATATCTTGGTAGTGAACTGTATTTTACCCCTTTAATTTCAAATGCTCCCAATGTCCCATATTTTACATATGAAGATAAGAAAAAATATGCCTTGATCGAGTTTTCTATGAACTGGAAACCATCGAATCATGATCTTTTATTCTATTCCTTGATAGAGCAAGATTGCACACCTGTTTTAGCGCATCCCGAAAGATATGTTTTTTTCTGGGAATTTGCGGACGAGATCATGCGCCTGGTAAGAATGGGGACATTACTGCAGATAAATGGAGGAAGTTTATTGGGGAATTATGGTGTTGAAGCTCAGTATCTCTCACATCTTTTGTTAAGGAAGGGACTTGCTCACGCCATTTCTTCAGATGCTCATAATCCTGAGTGGTGCGATGGATTTAATCTTCCCCTCGCAGTAGAAATGTGCAAGAAAAAATATCCCGATTTAAATATCGATGAGCTTATATCAGATAATCCCTGGAAAATATTGCAGGGAGACACCTTGGATATTGATGATGAACCCACCTACCACTTTAACACAGAGCTTGAATATAAATTATGGCGTCGTTATGAACTTAAACATAAACTTTTTGGTTTAGGAAATAAGATCAAACGTCCCAAATAACTTTGAGATAAATATGATAATCAAAACTCATGTGTCCCGGACTCCATTTCAGGAAAATACCTATATTCTTGCTAAGAATAATGAGGTTTTAATCATTGATCCCGGTGACAGGATGGAAAATATTTTACCTTATATTAATCCCAAGGATAAGGTATTAGCGGTGCTTGCCACACACGGACATTTGGATCATGTTTCCAGTGCAAAAAAATTATGTGAAAAATTTGGATGTCCTTTCATTATAAATTCAAAAGATCAGGCCCTGCTTGATCATCTTAAAAAATCTTGTGAGAGTTATAGGCAAGAATACTATGGAACCCCCAAAATTGATATTGATATTGCTGATAAAAAAGCACTGAGTATTGGCCCTTTTGATATCAAGATATTGCATACTCCGGGACATTCACAAGGTGGCGTATGTTTTCTTGTGGATGGTATCTTATTTAGTGGAGATACTTTATTCAGGCGTTCAATAGGCAATACGACTTTTTATGGTGGGGATCTGGAAACGCTTTTAAATTCAATAAAAAATGAACTATTTACCTTAGCAGATGAAACCATTGTTTATCCCGGACATATGGGGACGACAACTATAGCAGAAGAAAAGAAATATAATCCTTATCTTAATCTGTAGGAGCTATGAATATGGACAAAATTTTGATTATCGGAGCTGGCGGCCAGATCGGCACAGAATTAACAAAATATTTACGTCAACAATATGGTGAAAAAAATGTTATTGCTTCAGATATTCGTGCAACATTACATGATGATCTCATGGAAAGTGGTCCCTTTATACGTATGGATGCCATGGATAGCAGACAGGTATATCAGGTAATACAAAAAGAAAAAGTTGATAAAGTTTATTTTTTAGCCGCCATTCTTTCAGCTGTTTGCGAGAAAAATCCGGAAATGGCGTGGGATATTAATATGGGTACTCTGAATTCGGTATTGCGGGTTGCACATGAATTGAAATTCAAGATTTTCGTTCCATCTTCTATTGGTGCCTTTGGTAGAACAACCCCAAAAGACGGAACTCCGCAGTTGACAATACAAAGACCCAATAGTATTTATGGCGTAACAAAAGTCGCAGGAGAATTACTTTGCGATTATTATCATGATAGATATGGAGTTGATTCTCGCGGTGTCCGTTTCCCCGGTATTATTTCAAGTCTGGTTCCTCCCGGTGGTGGCACAACAGATTATGCCGTAGATATTTATCATAAAGCTGTAAAAGGAGAAAAATTTACCTCTTATCTAAAAGAAGATACTTATTTAGACATGATGTATATGCCGGATGCACTTAAAGCTGCTGCAACGCTTATGGAAGCTGATTATAGCTCATTAAGGCACCACAATGCTTATAATATCGCTTCTTTAAGTTTTTCACCTAAAGTACAAGCTGAAGCTATCAGGAAATATATTCCTGATTTTAAAATTGACTACAAGATCGATCCCCTAAGACAAGGCATAGCCGATTCCTGGCCAAATATGATGGATGATACGGCTGCTAAAGAAGATTGGGGATGGAAGGCCGATTACAATTTAGATATGATGAGCAAAGATATGATAAATGTACTAAGTGAACGCTTTGCAGGAAAGGGAGTCAAATGAAGAAATTAGATATGGTTTTATATAAATATACACAGGAACTTGCTGAGAGTGGTCGAGCTAAAGGTAAAGAACAGATCGTAACAGGAATTATTAAGGCAGATGCTTCAAAAGGTCCCAGATATTTATTAAAAGGTTCAGACCTTGAATATATTAAAATGAACTCGAATTCCTATTTGGGCTTAAGTATGCACCCGGAAGTGATCAAAGCTGAAGAAGAGGCAGTAAAGAGATTTGGTGTTGGACCGGGAGCTGTAAGATTTATTTCCGGATCTTATAAAATACATACAGATCTTGAAGATAAGCTGGCGGAATTTCATGCCAGAAAAGCGGCTATGATATTTTCATCGGCATATATGACATCTCTGGGCGTAATTTCATCATTGATTACTTCCGAAACAGTCGTTATCTCAGATACATTGAACCATAATTGTATTATCAATGCCATGCGCATGTCGCGCCCCTTAGCGAAGCTGATCTATGAGCACAATGACATGCTTGATCTTAAAAAGAAATTAGATGAAGCAAAGGGAAAAGGGAAACGCTGCTTAGTTATAACAGATGGTATTTTCTCCATGCGCGGTGATCACGCTCCACTTGCCGACATTAAAAAGCTCTGTGAGCAAGCTGATGATCATTTCGATGAAGGAGTTGCATTAATTGTTGATGATTCACATGGAATAGGCGCTTGTGGCAAAACCGGTAGAGGTACAGAAGAACTGACTGGTGCAAAGGCGGATATTCTTATCGGAACACTTGGAAAAGCTTTTGGGGTAAATGGCGGTTATGTAACAGGATCGAAAGAACTGATCACGTTTTTACGAGAATCTGCACCGACTTATATTTACTCTAATCCCATAACAGTTTCAGAAGCGGCGGCTGCTAAAAAAAGCATTGAAATATGTGCTGCTGAAGAGGGTCAAAATATTTTAAAACACTTAAAAGAAATGACTGAAAGATTTCGTAATGGATTGACCGATCTTGGTTATGAAACCATTCCCGGTGAGCATCCGGTTGTACCACTTATGCTAAGAGATACGCAGAAAACAGCAGATATGGTTGACTATTTACAAGAAAATGCTATATTGGCTACGGGCTTGAATTTCCCGGTCGTGCCTAAAGGCGAAGAAGAGATCCGTTTTCAAATCAATGCGGATCATCAAAAAGATGATATTGACCAAGTATTAGATGTTTTAAGTAAATTTATGGAGAATTAAATGATCACAATTATTGACAAGAATATTCGAGAGGAATACCCAGATAAATATTTTGAATTGCGAAAAGAAGCTGAATCTGCTTTAGATCTTTTAAAAAGTAGAGAAGGGAAGGGTAAGGACTTTTTAGGTTGGCTGGACCTTCCCAAACAGGACCCAGAACACTTGAGATTATTAAAGACTGTTGCTCAAGAAATTTACGATTCCGGTGACCTAATGGTCTGTATTGGAATAGGTGGCTCTTATTTAGGAGCAAAAGCCTTTATTCATGCCTTGTATGGCGATAATCATAATATACGATTTATTGGCCATCACTTATCTCCCCTTGAACTCAGTGATCTTTTAGAAGAATTGCAAGAAAGAGATTTTTACATCAATGTAATCTCTAAATCCGGGACAACCACCGAGCCCGGAATTGCATTTAGAGTTTTGAGAGATCTGGCCGAAAAGAAATATGGCGATAAAGTCTCTAAAAGAATTATTACCACCACAGATGGGGAAAAAGGTGCTCTCAGAAAATTGGCAGAAGAAAAGGGCTACAGAAGTTTTGTTATTCCAGCTGATGTTGGAGGAAGGTTTTCAGTTTTAACACCGGTAGGACTATTGCCAATTTTAGCTGCAGGAGCTGATTTAGACCAGATTAACCGTGGAGCATTAAAAGGGTTTCAAACTGCATTTTTAGTCAATAATGATAACCCTGTCTTGAATTATGTAACAAGCAGAAACCTTTGTTACAGAGATGATAAAGCTATCGAGATCTTAGCATCTATGGAACCTCGCTTACATTATCTTTCGGAATGGTGGAAACAGCTATACGGTGAGAGTGAAGGTAAAGAAGGTAAGGGTATCTTCCCAGCTTCTGTAGATTTTACTACTGACTTGCACAGCATGGGACAGTGGATACAGGATGGAGTCAGAAATATTTTTGAGACTTTCTTGCTTGTAGATAATTACAACAAAGATGTTGAAATACCTCATGACGAAACTGATCTTGATAACCTGAACTATCTTGTAGGCAAGAAATTAAGCTATGTCAATCAAAAAGCTTACGAAGGAACAAAACTTGCTCATCAGGAGGGCGGAGTTCCTACCATGACTATTCATCTGGAGCAACTGGATGAAGAACATCTAGCAGAGCTATGCGTACTTTTTGAAGTTGGCGTGGCAGTTTCCGGGTATATCCTTGATGTAAATCCATTTGATCAGCCCGGTGTAGAAGCATACAAAAGTAAAATGTTTGAGTTACTTGGAAAGGCGGATGTCAAATGAAAAAAAGTTTAAAAATTACAGTAATCCTTTTTGTAACTTTGAGTTTGATGTTAGCTAATAAGACTATAAATATTGCCGGATTTCCTTACATGAAAGTTTCTTACTCCGGAGAAGCTGAGGTATATAATATCCCTTGCGAAAAATTAAGTCAACAGGATCCCTTTTACCGGGCTCCGGATTATTATTCTTCCTGCATTAAGGTGTTGGAATGTGTATTAAATAAAAATGATGCCGACACAATTTCAATACTTTTTTCCATTGGCGAGGCGGGAGTTTCTTGGTATGATTTTTATGCTAAAGGTGACTATAATACACCGATTTTTAAGCTATATGGTGACAACTTAGATATTCTTGGTGAAGGTATGATTGTTGTTACAGGATCCTTAAATGAGATGTTTAAAAGAAGTCGTGCATATAAAGTGCAATCAGGAAAAATAAAAGAAATAGAACAGCCATACTATTTAGTTAATGTAAAGAGTATCGCAAAAAAGGATTTTAATATATATCAAAATAAGCGATTAAAAAAAGTTATAGATCAGGTTAGCAAAGATGAAAAAGTAAATGTACTTGTTGCAGATTTTAAAAAGAATTACAACTATTATTTGCTGGGAACTGAGCGCGGCTTAAGTGGTTGGATAAAAATTGACAAAGAAACTTGGGTGGATGAAACACCTATAAGAGACATATACTATCATGGAGACTAATGAGTTATTTTGAAATTATTATGCTAATTTGTTTTGGAGCTGCTTGGCCATTTTCAATATATCGCTCCTGGAAATCCCGATCGACGAAAGGTAAAAGTCTGCTGTTCATGCTTATTGTTATTCTTGGATATGCAGCAGGGATTTTACATAAGATATATTTTTATTATGATCTGGTAATATATTTATACGCCTTGAACTTGCTCATGGTCAGTGTGGATGTAGGATTATATATTCGAAATAGATCCATAGAAAAAAGCCGAATTTTAGAGAAGAACTAATCTATTAGCATAATTGATAAAAAATGAAGTACTGGATAGAGAGTTCAGTGCTTTTTTGTTTGGCTCAATAAATTTCCCTGAGTTTGGCTCAAACTTCTTAAAACACTTTGGCTCAAAGTCAAAACAAAAGTTTGAGCCAAACTATAGTAGCATCTATTTCCAATAGTCAAAAAATAAAAATCGTTTTTAATTCCTTTGGCTTTGTCTTAAATTATCGCAAAGAAAGGAATGCCTGAATGAACGAAAAGTTTAATAATATTGAAGATCTACAATCACAATTAAAAGCCTATCAGAATGAAAGAGAACGTATCAAACAATTAATGGGACAAATAGGAGGCTCTCACGATACTCATCGCGATAAAGCTGTTAATTGGATTTTTATTGTTTCTCTTTTTCTCTTGCTGGGCTTTGATCTTGCTCGTCACTTTTTACATTGGAATGCTATTCCTTTGCCACCACTTTTTTCAATTGAATTAGGTATTCTGCTTGTATCTATTAAAATAATCTGGATGATCAGTCGCCAGTCAAAAGTTAATCACTTCCAGTTTTGGATTCTTAATTCTATAGAGTTCCGGGTTAATAATTTATCTAAGGAACTGAATGAACTCCAGTCTTCAATTACGACAACACAAGAATATGAAAACAAATAGTATTTCAAATCACTTTTAGATCAATAAACTTTCAATATTTTTCACTAAAAAAAATGGGTCCCTGATGAAGAAACGACAATTAAACCTCCTCGATGTTTTTGCCATTTCTGCCGGAGCAATGATCTCTTCCGGACTTTTTGTCTTGCCGGGTATTGCCTTTGCAAAGTCCGGACCAGCTATGATTTTGGCCTATCTATTAGCAGCTATTCTCATTATACCTTCTATGCTTGCCAAATCTGAACTTGCCACTGCAATGCCAAAGGCCGGTGGCGTATATTTTTTTATAGATAGAAGTTTTGGGCCTTGGTTAGGTATTTTTGGTGGTTTTGCCAGTTGGTTTTCGCTTAGTTTTAAATCCGCCTTTGCTCTTGTAGGTATGGGTGCCTTTGCTGTGTTAATCTACCCCGATATCAATATTATTCATGTTAAAATGATCGCTGTTGCAATTTGTGTGATCTTTACTCTAACGAATATATTTAGTGTTAAAATGACCGGTAAGATCCAGATGATATTGGTTTTTATTCTTTTAGTTATAGTGGCTTTATATATCGGTCGAGGTTTTATCTCAACCAACCCGGCTTATTATCGGCCCTTTATGCCTGGTGATTTTACATCCATTATTGCAACTGCTGGACTGGTTTTTGTATCCTTTGGTGGTTTGACTAAAATTGCAAGTATTGCTGAAGAAATCGAAAATCCCGGACGAAACATTCCTTTGGGTATGTTACTTTCATTTTCTATTGTAACGCTTATTTATGTGCTTGCTATTAGTGTGACAATTGGTCTTGTGCCTGCTGCTGAACTTAGAAACTCTACCATACCCCTTTCTTTAGGTGCGGGCTATGTGATGGGAAAACCCGGCGTGATAATTCTTAGTATTGCTGCGCTTACAGCCTTTATTACAACTGCTAATTCAGGAATTTTGGCTGCATCGAGAACACCTATGGCAATGAGCAGAGATCAGTTAATGCCTAAGTTTTTTGAAAAAACCTCGAAACGATCAGGTACACCGGTTATTTCTATCTTGTTTACATCTTTCTTTATGATCATAGTGATTATTTTTCTGAATATTGAAGATCTGGTCAAAACCGCTTCTACATTAAAAATTCTGCTTTTCATGATGAATAATTTATCTGTCATTATAATGAGAGAAAGTAAAATACAAAATTACAGGCCAAAATTCAGGCTTCCATTATATCCCTTTTTACCTATTTTTTCCATAATTTCCTATATGGTTCTGCTATTCTTTATGGGTTGGCTGCCTCTTCTTATTTCGGGCATTTTTCTCGTTCTTGGTATCTTGATCTATTTTATTTATGCTAAGAAACGCATTAGCAGAACTTCCGCTCTTACACATATTATTAAACGTATTTCCAATAAAAAACTAGAGTCTAATAGTCTTGAAAATGAACTCAGGGATATTGTGTTGACACGAGATGAGATCGTAGAAGATCGCTTTGATAAATTGATAAAGAAATGTCAAATACTTGATATAGAAGGCAGTCAAAAAATTGATGCTCTATTGAATGATATTTCTGAAATATTCGAAAAAAAATATGCTATAGATAAGCAACTTTTGATCAAAGCTTTCAGAGAAAGAGAAGAACAAGCCAGTACAGTATTGAAACCGGGTTTAGCTATTCCACATGTTGTTATTCCGGGTGATAATATTTTCGATATTATTCCTGTCCGCTGCAAGGAGGGAATATATTTTCCCGATAACGAAGAAGCTGTTAAAACTATGTTTGTTTTGGTTGGGACTTTAGACGAGCGAACATATCATCTGCGAGCTTTAATGGCAATAGCAAATCTTATTCAAGAAGGCGATTTTAATCATCGCTGGATGATGGCAAGAAATATTGAAGAATTAAGAGATGTTATATTACTATCGAACAGAAAAAGAGAATCTTAAGATCTTTTACAGTTACTGATCTATTTAATTGGACTTATTTTTCTCAAGAAAGTAATGGTTTCAACAACAGCTTCAATTGTTTTGTCTATGTCTTCTTCTGTTGTTTCTCTTCCCAGAGAAAAACGAATGGAAGAATGAGCAATTTCCGGATCCACGTCTAAAGAAGTTATAACATAACTCGGTTCCAGGGAACCGGTTGAACATGCTGATCCTGTTGATACCATTATGCCATGCATATCTAAGCGTAAAAGAATAGATTCACCTTCAATATTGGTAAAGGATAAATTACTAATATTATAGACCCTTTTATTGGGATCACCATTGATCCTGACTTTATCGAGTTTACTTAGTATGCCTTGTTCAAGTTTATTTCTTAGAGCGGTAATTCTTTCTTTGTTTTCAAGCATTTCAATTTTGCATTGACGGATAGCTTCGCCGAGAGCAATAATACCAAGAGTATTTTCAGTTCCTGCTCGCATAGAATTTTCTTGGTGACCACCGACGATCAAAGGGCAAATATTCTTGGCATTTTTTCTTTTGAATAAGATACCAATACCTTTAGGTGCATAGATTTTATGTCCGGACATTGATAAAAAATCCACCGGAAGTTTTTGGAGGTCAATAGGGATTTTGCCCACTGCTTGAACTGCATCAGTATGCATGGGTACATTATGCTTCCGTGCGATCTCGGCAATTTCTTTTATAGGTTGAATTGTACCAATTTCATTATTGATATACATGATGGAGATCATCATGGTATCAGGTCTGATCGCCGCTTCAACATCGGCAGGATCAATAATGCCTAGTTTGTTTACTTTTATGTGGCTAATATCGACATTTTTTTTTCCCAAACAAGAAACAGTGTTTAGCACAGAAGGATGTTCGATATTGGATGTAATGATGTGACCACGGTTATTTTCACAAAAAGCACAACAATTCGTAGCACTTTTTAATACTGTATTATTTGCCTCTGAAGCGCCCGCAGTAAAAATAATCTCACTGGACTCGCAATTTAAAAAGTCAGCAATATCTTTACGACTTTTTTCAAGAATAGCGCGGACCTCACGACCTGTTGTATGCATGGATGACGGATTGCCAAAAAGATCCAAAGCATCAATAATGGTTTTTTTCACTTCAGGATGTATGGGAGTGGTAGCAGAGTTATCTAAATAAATCATAGCCAACCTTTATTTTTCTTCTTCTTTTCCAGAGTAAATTTCTTCAGTGTAATAACGACCGACATAAAAATCTACTAAGGTTTTTGCAGTATCAACGCATTTACCACACATGGTACCCAATTTGGTACGTTCTTGAAGTGTTTTAAAATCTTTAACACCTTCCAGAACTTCCATGCGGATATCATCTTCGGTAATATTAAGACATTCACAGATCACACGCGATTTGCTGTCTTTCGGGATACGATCTTCCTGCCCTGTTCGCTTGTAGTGATCCTTAATGGCTTCACGAAGAGCTTTATCACCAAGAACTGAACAATGAATTTTATTTGGAGGTAAACCACCTAATTTGTTAATGATCATTTCCGGTGTGAGTTTCCAAGCGTCGTCAAGACTCATTCCGCCATTCTCAGTTACCATAACAGATAACATAGAAGTTGAGCCAATTGCAGAAGCGCATCCAAAGGTTTGCCACTTTAGATCTGCGATCTTATCATCTTTGACTTTAATGAAGATTTTCATCATATCGCCACAAGCAGGGGATCCAACAAAACCGACACCGTCGGCATTGTATTCTTTTTCATCTATTTCCAGAATGTTTTTCGGGTGAAAGAAGTGTTCTTTAACCTTGTCTGAGTAATTCCAATTTGAACCGTCCATGTACATTTCCTTTCTTTTTCGGGTGTACTTTTGACTAACTAATAAACTAAGCTAAATTTATGTTAATTGTAAAGAAAAAAGGAAAAATCTGAGTCGAAAAATAAAGGCCAGATAACAGCGATATTCGTATAAAAACGAGAAATTTTCTCTTATAGATCAGATATTGCTAGCTTAGGTAAAGGCTACTGATATTATCTTAACTAATGATGAAATTTATTTTTTAGAATATCCGACTGTTTGACAAAGGATAATTGATTGTTGTTTTTTCAGTTTCATTGCTTTGTGTAATTTATTGCTATCAAACCACCCGCGAACAACAGTGTTAAGACCTTCTGATGCGCAGAAAAGATAAACATTTTGAGAGATAAATCCAACATTAGAAGCTGAAGATTTTTCAGAAGTTTGTTTTTTTGTGTCAGCAACATAAACTAAGTTTAAGGGTGCAGAGCCAACAAAAAGCTGACTTCCGGTTTTTGCTCGTATATCTTCATCTAAAACTAATTCTAAAACATGTTCTTTTGCATTGTAAAGATATAATCCTTTTTCCATTGCGCAATAGACTGTTATTTCCTGTTTATTCATCGATGATGGAGCTGTTCTTTTCCCTTTGTCGGGACGATTATATCCCCAGGCTGCCCAAAGTAAATTTGATAAATCTTGCTCAGATAAGTTTGTCTTTTCAAAGGAACGACTACTATGACGATTATTCAAGGCTTCCATAAGAGGCATGCCACCAGTTTTTTGAACAGCAGGAAGCTCAATCTTTTGGACTGCATCTTGTGCTCTTAGTTTTTTGGGTGAAAAAAATGAGATCATTATAACTCCAATTAATAAAAAGGCTAATAGTTTTTTCATTTTGTATTTTATCCTCTTTTTTTTAATCTAGCACAGAAGTCTAAAATGTGCAATAAATATATGAGTTATTGAATATATTCATGAAACTGTTCATTACGCGTTTTGAATGTTGATGTTCATACAATAAATTTTTTGCATCAAGACCTGTGAATGAGCTGTTTGTGATTAAGGATGTGATAAATGGGTCATCTGCAAAAATTAAGCTTATTTCATTAAAATTGAGTTTGCATATCCTTTTTTTTAACATTTGTTTTTTTAGATAATTAATCCATCGTGATAGTCTGAATAAAGTAATTAGGTCGTTTTCGTCAAGAATTCTGTCTGCTGGCCAGAATCGAGACAATCGGGCTTCCTTGCATGAGTTTGGGATATTGGGAACTTCCATCTTCATGCCCGGAATGTAATAGAAAGGTGATATGCCTAAAATTAGGGGTAGCTCACTAAGAACTTTCATTGTTTCTAAAATCTCTTGTAGAGGCTGCCCCGGAAGTCCGGCAATAAAATGCCCCATGACCTTCAGTTTATAGTTATAAGCAATTTGGACTATTTTTTGAAAATGACTTATGTTTGTATGTCGGTTCATTAATTCTAATTGTTTTTTGGAAGATGTAGCAATAGATAGATTTAATAATTTCATGCCTGCGTGTTTTAATAGTTGAATTATTTTTTCATCAAGATGCTCAGCTGATAGTCCATTCATGGCATAGAGTGATATTTTATTTCCGAACCTGGCTATAATCTTTTCAAGCAAGTCCATAGAATGCTCTTTTATAAAAGTAAAATTGTCATCTTCAATATCAAATACGCGAATTCCACGATCGTAGGCAATTTGCATTTCTTCGAGAATACTTTCAACAGGTCTCAACCTAAGTTTGTGTCCAAATGTTCTGGAGACGGAACAGAATTTACATCCCATGGGGCAACCACGGGATGTTGCGATCATAATGGACGGTTCTCCCGCTATTATATATTTGTCAAAAGGCAATAATTTCTGGGCTGCTATATACGGAAAAGTTCGATCTTTATTTGTTTCGTTCCATATTGATAGATTTGAATTCCATAGCCCGGGGATATCTGAAATTTCTTGACCCCTCAATAATCGTTTGACCAATTCTCTGAAAGGTGTTTCGCCTTCGCCTTGAATGCAGATATCGATATACTCAGATTGCGTAAAAAGTTTATGTTCCGAGCCAACATTTTGCCCACCTACGATCACAGTACTATGAGGGTTGATCGATTTAATTATTTCGGCGACTTTTAATACTTCTTGAGAATAGGTGTAAAAATTAGAGCTTATAGCATAGAGATCATAACTCTCTTTAGAAAAATAGTCTGCAATTTTTTCCCAAGATGCACCCCAATGATAGTAGGAATGAAAAGCAGAGATAGGGGAGCGGTCATAGGGAAGCAAAGTCATGATAGTTTTAAATTCTTGAGGGATAGAAATACTTTGTCTGCCGTGCTTAATTAGAAAATCAAGAATTTCGAATTCAACAGATAAATTGTTTATTGCGCCAGCCAGATAGCTGAGTCCTAAAGGATAAGTCCGTTGAGGCGTAAAATAGAAATCCTCTATTGGTGTTTGGATAAGGGCTATACGCATCGTGAAAGTTAAGAAATAATTATCGAAGTTGAAATATTGATATTGACTTAATGGGGAATAATTCATTGATCCAAAAAGTTTGAGCCAAACTCATGTAGAAAGTTTGAGCCAAACTCATGTGAAAAGTTTGAGCCAAACTCATGTAGAAAGTTTGAGCCAAACTCATGGGAAAAGTTTGAGCCAAACTCTTTTCATGCTTCATCTTCCGGTCTCTACATTATTCTAGCTTCTCGCTTCTGAATTCTGGCTTCTTGCTTCTTGCTCCCGGCTTCCGACCACCACCTTCGCCTTGGCCTAGGCCAAGACAATGGCTGAGCAGAAGGCTGGAGCGCGTATTCGACTTATGAAAAACATATGCATTCCATACAAATAAGGCTTTCCATATAGACTCTTATTTGTTATTTTCAAGCATTGGGGACTAACCAAAATACGCAGGAGTTATTATGTTTTCAACCATTCTATGGTCGCTATTCTTTTTAGCTTGCCCGGCTTTTACTCTTTGGCTTTGCTCAAAATCTAAGTTTCTTGATAGCGTCGGTGCTATCGTTCTTTGTTATGGTATAGGAATTTTGATCGGAAACATTGGGGTTTTTCCTGATAATATTTTCAAAGTTCATAATGTTTTTAATATGCTGACAATCCCATTGGCTTTGCCACTTGTCTTTTTTTCTCTAAATCTTAAAGGCTGGGGAAAACAAGCAGGATTAGCTGCAAAATCCTTTGGTGGTGCTCTTTTAGCAGTAGTTCTGGCTTCCTTTATTGCCTATGTGATCTTTGCTCCAAAACTGGGGGCCGAAGCAAATAAAATGGCAGGTATGTTGATTGGATGTTATACCGGAGGTACGCCTAATCTCGCATCTATCGGATCGGCATTGAAAATTTCACAGACGAATTATATTGCCGTGCATACTGCTGATGTGTTTGTTGGGGCAATACTTTTACTGCTGATTTTGACGGTTATTCCCCGAATTCTTAAGAAAATATTGCCCGCTTTCAAAGTCCCTAAAAGTATGGATAATACTAATATAATACGAGAAGATAACTTTGATCCTTATTTTAAAGGATATAATAAAAAACAGTTCTTACCTCTTCTTGGTGCTTTTGGTATTACAGTACTTATTTTCGCTATTGGAGGTGGGGCCAGTTTGCTTGCGGAAAAATTATTTGCCAGAAGTATGGAAGCAGAGCTTGCAAGCGAATTATCTTCTGTAATCGCTATTTTGATTATTACGACTTTGGGTGTTATAGCGTCTTTTATTAAAAAGGTTAGGAATATCAAAATGACCTTTCAGTTAGGACACTACTTTTTACTGATTTTTGCGCTTGTAGTTTCTTCAATGGCAGATGTTAGAAAATTACTTGATATAGCACCTCTTACCATTCTTTATGTCGCAACTCTTCTCACACTATCTTTTGTTCTACATACGATTTTTTCAAAACTGACTAAAGTTGATAGAGATACACATTTGGTTGCGATGACAGCTCTGATTTATTCGCCTCCCTTTGTTCCCGTTGTAGCTGCGGTTCTAAAGAATAAGCAGGTGATCATGACCGGTATGCTCGTGGGTATTGCAGGCTGGATTATCGGAAATTATGCGGGAATTGGTTTTGCTTATCTAATGCGTGCTATTTTTGGTTAACCAACCTTAGGCAAAGGGTTCTTAAAGAGTATTTTTAAACGCCAAGTTTATACAGGCTTACAAAACATGCATAAAATATGATCATGATTGATATATAGATGACCTCAATGCCTTAAAAACTTTTACTGTGTGCTTTGTTGCTTTTGTAGATACAATGTTTTTCTATACTTTATTGCTTTGTGTGAGATAAAAAGAAAGCATTTGAATTACTGCTATTTTCTTGTAATTTATGCCCGAAATTAAAGGGAGTTATATGCGTATAAAACGTGATCATCGCTGTGGCGAATTAAACAAATCTCAAGTTGCTAAAGAAGTCAGGGTCAACGGTTGGGTCAATACTCGTCGTGATCTTGGAGGTATATTTTTTGTGGATCTAAGGGATCGTTATGGCTTGGTTCAAGTCCGTTTTAATAATGATCTGCCATCAGAAATTTTAGATGTGGTTAAACATTTGAACAATGAAGATGTTATTGCTGTTTCCGGGACTGTTGTAGCTCGCCCCGAAGATTCCATTAACAAGAAAATACCTAGCGGTGAGATCGAAATTGAAGCTAAGGATTTTGAATTGCTGAACAAAGCAATACCAACTCCTTTTGAGATCACAAAACGTGAAACAGGTTCCGAAGATCTGCGTTTAAAATATCGTTATCTCGATCTTCGTACCGAAGAGCTGAAAAAAAACATGTTCATGCGCCATAAAGCTTCTCAAGCTGTCCGTCGTTATCTTACAGAACATGATTTTATGGAAATTGAAACACCTGTTCTAATGAAGTCGACTCCAGAAGGTGCTCGCGATTTTTTGGTTCCCTCTCGTATAAATCCACATAAATTTTATGCACTTCCTCAATCTCCGCAAACATATAAACAGTTATTAATGGTTGCCGGTTACGATAGATATTTTCAGATCGTGAAATGTTTCCGTGATGAGGATTTACGTGCAGATCGTCAACCTGAATTTACTCAAATAGACTGCGAAATGTCTTTTGTTGATGAAGAAGAAATTCGCGGAATTATGGAAGATATGATCGCCACCGTATATAAAGAAAGTATTGGTGTTGATATTCCAACTCCTTTGCCTGTGATCACTTTTCATGATGCCATGGAACGCTATGGTTCGGATAAACCTGATGTTCGATTTGACCTTGAGATTAAGAATGTTGAGGACTTTGCTAAAGCAACGGATTTTTCAGTATTCCATTCTTGCATGGAAAATGGGGGAGTGATCAGAGCACTTCCTGTTCCTGATGCTGCAACTTTTTCACGCAAGAAGATTGATGAACTAACTGAACTTGGCAAAAAATACGGGGCGAAGGGACTTGCCTTTGTTAAAGTACAGGAAGATGGATTACAAGGTGGTATCTCAAAATTTATTAATGACGAAGCTGCAAAGCTTTTGTTGGATAAAACAGATGCTAAAGCAGGCGATCTAATCTTATTCGTAGCTGACGAATGGGAAACCGCTTTAACAGTTCTCGGTGCGCTAAGAATATTTCTGGCCAAAGAATTTTCTTTGATAAACAAAAATGAGCACAAGGCAATATGGGTCGTTGATTTCCCTCTTTTTGAAAAAGACGGTGAAACAGGAAGACTTGTCGCTCGTCATCATCCCTTTACATCTCCTAAATTAGAAGATATAGATAAATTGGAATCCGATCCGGAATCAGTCAAAGCTAGAGCTTATGATATGGCTCTTAACGGATATGAAATTGGCGGTGGATCTATCCGTATATATCAAAAAGATCTGCAGCAACGCATGTTTAAAGCTTTAGGTATCGGTGAAGAAGAAGCCCAGGAAAAATTTGGATTCCTTTTGGGAGCTTTTGAATATGGTGCACCACCTCATGGCGGTATCGCCTTTGGATTAGACCGTTTGATCATGGTACTTACCGGAGAAGATTCAATTCGCGACGTGATCGCTTTCCCAAAAACTACAACTGCACAGTCACCGATGGATGGTGCTCCAAGTGGGGTAGATCAAAAACAATTAGATGATTTGCATATTGAATTAAAAGCGATCAATAAAGAAAAAAACTAATGTAAATGTTAAAGTAAAATATAAAGACGCGATTGTTCGCGTCTTTTTTTTTATAAAAATATCTTTTATCAAATTTGTCACCTTCTAATTAGCATAAAGCCCTAAGTTTTAATGCTTCCTATCACTTTATGTGCAAAAACCAATTCTTCAGAGGAAATTGTCTCTTGTTCGAATTTTGGATTAACTGCGATCAGTTCAATATTATAATCCTTGAATTGAATTAGTCTGAATAGCATTCTGCCATCTTTAAGTTTAATTAGTGCTTTATCATTATTTGTAATGGTCTCAAGAGGCGAGAGCAAGATATATTCTTTAGGATGAAATACCGGGGACATTCCCTCATCCTTTAAAGATTTTATCTGGACTGCATAAGCAAATGGATCTTCATTGTTCTCGGGCCGCGGGAGAGTATTAGTAGAGAGGCCCGTATCAGGAAGAATAGTGTTTTTAAAGACAGCAATTGGATTAGTTAATATTGGAATATCATTCTTGCTGGGATAGTCAGGTGCTTCATTATTGATTGTATGCAAGAGGTTCATAGTACCTGAGCCGTTTAATAGCCAATGAATGTTGTATCCCATTTGCATAAGGTCCAACATGACTTTTTGAGGGATGGCACGGGATCCGTTTTCATAGGACACATAAGATCTGAGATGAATATCCAGTTCGTGAGCAAATTTTTCTTGGCTGAGGTCAAGATCATTCCTGATAGCTTTTAATCTTTTTGCAATAGACATATAGAATTCCTGTTATATATGCAATTATGCGCACAATATTGCTTGACAAAGTGCACAATAATACATAAAATAAACAAGAAGTGTAAGATAGTGCACAATTCGAGTGCGCGCTTTAGGGCAGACAAAAACTATAAAGATACGATAATAATTATAATTCCTGCCTGAATTTTCAAAAATCATTTTTAACGTATCACAAAACAGAGGCTATGAATGAGTTCCCGAATTGTTAATACTCCAGATTCTCCTATTTTAACCGGAAATCCCGAAGCTGATACTTTGTATTTGAAAGATCTATTATATGTTGCCGGTTTAAAACAAACCGATGTGGCAAGAGCTTTGGGAGTCAAGAAGACTATTGTCAATAGAGTGATACTCCGTAAAGACAACTCTGCTCGCGTTCTTTCTTACTTAGAAGACCTCCATGATCAATACGGTGAAAAATTACAACGTTTACGCGTAACCGTCAAGGACAAAATGTAAGATACTACAATTGTGTATAATAATGCAAAATGTCATAATCTGGCAATGACATATAAAAACGCCGTGCTTTAGCGCGGCGTTTTAATTTAAATGGAAATATTTTTCGCATTGATATATTCTTGAATATGTAGGGGAGGCTTGTGAGCCTCTCAAGAAGATTATTGGGCGACTTTCGAATCGCCCGTACATTCTCGGAAAATATTGCCTTTATATCGAATCATTGGCGCCTTCAAAACCACCTCATCAAAAAAAATTCATTTAGCTGGATATATAGATTTTAAATGGAAAAGATCATTTCATGATAGAATATTAAGAGACCATGAATTGGGAATGAAGAGGGGATATATACTGAATAATCCACGAGATTATAAGATATTTTCCTGAAAATGTACAGGATGCTCAAGAGCATCCCTAATAGGATAAAAGGGCGATTCTCGAATCGCCCATACATTGCTGATTAATATAATTAAAGTACTTTCCCAATAATCATCCCATTCGTTGCATTCTTCACGTCTTCCAAAATGCGTTCTGTGTCATTTCCATCAACTTCGATCTCGATGATAACTTTATCCGTAAAATCCTGCTTAAAATTGATCAAGTGATATTGATTAACAGTGCGCATAATAATGGGGTGTTGTTCGTAGCTTGATGTAAAATGAAGCTTGTCGCCCACTTCAACTGTTTTGATTTTGGCTGCTTCCAATGTATCGGATGCTGATTGCCCGTAAGCGCGGATTAACCCGCCTGTGCCCAACTTAGTCCCCCCATAATAGCGAACTGATACTATGAGTGTATTTGTTAGTTCTAAGCGCTGTATAGCGCCGTAAATGGGCTTTCCGGCGGTTCCGGAGGGCTCTCCATCGTCATTATATCTAAATGTAACATGTTTATCATAACCTAATTGCCAGGCATAACAGTGATGAGTGGCATCATAGAATTTTTTTCGAATATCCCTCAGAATTTCATCAATCTCTTCAGGTGTTTCAACAGGAAAGGCATATCCAAGGAATTTACTTCCCTTAAGGGTGAATTTAGATTCGCTGGGAGATTTTAGTGTTTTATATTTCATATTGTAATTGAGCATTGACGCCATGTATTGCGTCGCTAGGGTACTATTTGATAAAAGTAAATTTTTCTGCTATCACGCCTTCGTCAGTTTGAACTGCGATTATATAAATTCCAGAGGCTAAATTATGTGGGTTAATCATTATTTCTTGTAAGCCGGCTTTTCTATAGATATCTGCCGGAGAATGAGAGTAAACTTTTTTCCCACTGAGATCATAAATAGCAATATCGGTTTTTTGATTATCATCTAAAAGAACATAGGCTAAGGACAGTTCATTTTCCTGATAGAGAGGGTTGGGCCAGACTCCGGAAAGTTGATTTTCATAAAATTCGCTTACGGCAAGTGACCCTGTTGCCATGTCAGCGTCTAAACCTATCACAAGAATATAATCGGAATACTGTGAGCCATCAATAAAAAGTGCTTTATCATTAAAGGGGAGGACTTTGGAGTTTTTGCCATTAAGACAAATTAAATTGGCATCAGTACCTTCACTTAAGATCATATCAAAAAGAAAAAATTGTTCGGGCAGATCGCCTAATTTATAGTAAAAAACACCGGGATCCAGACTCAGATTAATATCTGTTTCAAGACCATCTACGATCATATCAGCATTGTTCTCAAAAGAAATTGTTTTAAGATCGCTGGCATCATCAAAAGAATAGTTGAAGTTTTCTGCAGAATAAGGACCACATAATACCTGGGCACTTCCCCAGTCGCGGAGGGCCTTTTCAAATCTTACACCCTGATATTCCAATTCGCTGCGAATAGAATTTAAAGCATTGTCATATAAAATTCGATCCCAAATGCCTTTGATAATATTGTTTCCGGGTTTAGAAAATCGTTTATCAAGATAAAGGTTAAATCCCACATTATTATAATCAAGCGTACTTGAGTTAATAGGATAATTCCAATTTTTACTATAGGAGTTTATATAGGCATGATAGTCGTTTACTTCCGGATACATGTATTCTTCAAACCAAACCGATGACATTTCAAAATAGAAACGATCTTGGGAACGAAAAATATAGCCTAACTGGAAAATATGAAATAATTCATGGGCGCAAGTAACTCTCAGACCTTCAAGTCCATGAGTATAAAATATTGTTGAATCTTCCAGAAGTGTGCTTAAAGTAAGATAAGAAGTCCATGAATCATTGCCCATGTTTGTTTCAAGGTTGGTTACGCCATAATAAGTCCTGTCATATCTAAAATACACATCAATTTCCGGTGACGCCGGATCATCTTGAGGTGGCGGTGTAAATCCAAGGCTATCGCGAAGTGTTAAAAATGAACTATCAAGATACTGAGCTGCTTTAAAAACAAAATCCGGGATAGTATCATTGTAAGTATATTTTTGGGGTACAGCATCAAATCCGCTATTATCATAGTGAATAATAAAATAGCCAGCAGGGGAAAGGTAATGTTCAGTTCTGACTGGACGAGACGTCGATTTGGCAAAAATAGTATTAGCTATTCGACTCTGAGCCTCTTGATGATTTGCAGGTTTAGCAAAAAACTGCCCAGACTCGCTGTAAAAAGCAAATAGCTGTGCTGAAGACAGCATTAGAAAAATTGTTAAACGAAAAAGAGATCTTTTCGCTTTCATATTAAAGACTCATTATGAATTTTGCAGTGTTTCCAATCTTTGAGCTAGTTGTAAGATTTTGCTTTCTTCATAAAGATTGCCAAGGATCTGCATGCCTACGGGCAATGCTTTTGAAGTTTTACCTACAGGAATAGATATGGCTGGTATGCCTGCAATATTGACTGAAACAGTAAAAATATCGCCCAAATACATTGCCATCGGGTCGTTGATCAATTCACCGATCTTAAATGGTGGAAGGGGAGAAGTAGGTAAAATAATTGTATCTACTTCTTTGTAAACCCTCTGGAAATCTTCATATATTAATCGGCGCACTTTTTGAGCTCTTGCGTAATAAGCATCGTAAAAACCCGAAGACAGCACATAAGTTCCAAGCATGATACGGCGTTTAACCTCTGGTCCAAATCCGGCTTCTCTGTTTTTAGCATAAAAATCATCGATACTTTCGACTTTTTCTGCTTGGCGAGAACCATAACGGACACCATCAAATCTGGCAAGATTACTCGATGCTTCGGCTGTTGCAAGAATATAATATGCGGCGATAGAGTATTTTATATAGGGTAGTTTGATCTCTTTAATGATCTTACCATCCTTTTTTAGAAGTTCAATTGCTTCATCAATACGAGCCTTAACATCAGGATCCAAGCCTTCTTGCAAGAGATGATAGGGAACGCCAATGGTTTTAACGGAATCATCATTTAATTTTGAGACATAATCATCAATTTCAATATCGGTAGATGTTGAATCTAAGTCATCTTTGCCTGCAATTACCTGCAATAGCTCGGCTGCCTGTTTTACCGTTCTTGTCATTGGAGCAATTTGGTCTAAAGAAGATGCAAATGCAGTTAAACCGTAGCGTGATACTCTACCATAAGTTGGTTTTAAACCCACAATGCCACAAAAACTCGCAGGTTGGCGGACTGAACCACCTGTATCTGAACCAAGGGCATAGTCAACCAATCCGGCAGCAACGGCAGCCGCAGAGCCACCACTTGAACCACCCGGTACATATTCAGGATCAATAGGGTTTTTGGTAGTTCCAAAAGCTGAATATTCAGTAGAAGAGCCCATGGCAAATTCATCTTGATTTGTTTTGCCCACGATAATACCACCGGCTTTTTTTATGCGTTTAATCGCTGTTGCATCAAAGGGTGCAATATAATTTTTCAAGAATTCTGAAGCGCAGGAATTTTGTAATCCTTTTACATTAATATTATCCTTGATCGCAATGAGCTTTCCGGAGAGACTTCCTTTGATCTCAGCTTGTGAGGCAGCATGTTTTTCTAGCCACTTTTCATCCACCTGAGTCATGATGTTCAGATCAAGTGTATTGTGATATCGTTTTAAAAAATCTTGTACTATTTTTGTCATTTTATCCTCTAAATTCATCGTGTGAATCGCATAATATAATATCCAACAAGAACACCAATTACACTAAGAAAGTTAATATGAATACGAAATCCTAGAGTGAATTCTAAGAAATATAGATTCAGGGTGAAATTATTAAAACCTATTGGAAAATTAACCGAAAAGAAATCTTTAACGGGCCCCATAGGTAAAATATTTGCAAATAGATGTCCTAATGCGCCACCTACTATAGCTGCAATGAGAATGATGCCAATAACTCGTCCAATTTTTGTTGCATGTCTGGCCATGTTTAGCCTTTCAATTAATTGTGTTTAACAACGGCATAATATAGGCATTCAAGGTAAAAGTAAAAAGGCAAAAGTAAAAAGTCGAAGACTTTGAATATCGAACAAGGAACGCCGATATATGATTTGCGAGGTTTTCGAATATCGAACAAGGAACGGCGATATATGATTTGCGAAGTTTTTGAATATTGAACAAGGAACACCGATATGTGATTTGCGAAGTTTTTGAATGTTGAACAAGGAACGCCGATATATGATTTGCGAGGTTTTCGAATATCGAACAAGGAACACCGATATATGATTTGCGAAGTTTTTGAATATTGAACAAGAAATATCGATATGTGATTTGCGAAGTTTTTGAATATTGAACAAGGAACGGCGATATATGATTTGCGAGGTTTTTGAATATTGAACAAGGAACGCCGATATGTGATTTGCGAGGTTTTCGAATATCGAACAAGGAACGCCGATATATGATTTGCGAAGTTTTTGAATATCGAACAAGGAACGCCTATATATGATTTGCGAAGTTTTTGAATGTTGAACAAGGAACACCGATATATGATTTGCGAGGTTTTCGAATATCGAACAAGGAACGCCGATATATGATTTGCGAGGTTTTCGAATATTGAACAAGGAACACCGATATATGATTTGCGAGGTTTTCGAATATCGAACAAGGAACGCTGATATACGATTTAGGAAGTACTTGAATATCGAAAATCGTTAATCCTTGTTCATTATTCAAAAAGACCCCGGCGGGGTCGAATAACAGTAGAAAATGATCAACTCACATAAAAAGAACCCCGTCGGGGTTCAATAAGCTTGTTGTTTATCCTTATTTCCATTTTATGTTCAACACTTCAGCACTTCAACATTTAAACAATTGTACACTTCAACGAAGGACAGCAGTTTAGATCCAAGCGTAAAAGCATAATTAGCCCTTGCACAAAATATTGACTAAATTTCTCAGCTTCTTCTCTTCAAAACCTGAGTTTGTATTCATCTTATTTTTTTATTTGCTCTTTGTCAATTGCTAATTATTTATGTATATTTCTTTCTATGAAAAACTACTCAAATATTATTCTAAAGTATCTAAAAGCCCATCCTCAAACTCGTTTTAAGATAAAGCAATTTGCTACAATACTAAAAATCCCCGAGAACGAATATCCGTTTTTTCGCGATAGTGTTAAAAATCTTGTTCGTGAAGGAAAATTATACCGTTTTAAAGGAAATAGTTATGGTTTAATGGATCAAAAGGGCGAGCTTTATGGTATTCTTGATATGCACCCCAATGGATTTGCTTTTGTGCATACCGAAGCAGGGGATAAGATTTTTATTTCTCAGGAGAATCTTGCTACAGCTTGTCATGGCGACAATGTTGGAGTTTTAATTCATAGCAAAAAATCCAGCAGTAAAAACAAAGAAGGCCATGTAAGTAAAATTATTTCTCGTAGTAAAGATAAATTCGTCTGCACCTATCATAAATTGCATTCTTATTCTTTGGCCATTCCGGCAATACATCATTTACAGACTGAAATTGTTATAGAAAATTGTAATGGATTGGCACCTGCTGAGGGTGATTACATTATGGCAAGAATCACCGAATGGCGCAAAGGTGGAAATCGTCACAAGGGTGAGATTCTTAGTATTATTGGTAAGGAACATGTAGCTGAGTTTGATGCTATTATGGTATCGAATAAACACAATATTCCTGATAGTTTTTCAGATGCAACCTTAAAGCAAGTTGATGAAATAGAATTTTCCATTCCCGATGATCCTGAAAGACGCGATATCAGAGATATTAATTGTTTCACTATTGATCCGAATGATGCCAAAGATTACGACGATGCAATTTCTATAGAAAAAACAGAGGAAGGGTATTATTTGCTCGGTGTTCATATTGCTGATGTTTCACATTATGTCACAGAATCCACGCCCTTGGATGAAGATGCACTTAAGCGCGGAACTTCGGTTTATTTTACCGATCATGTCGTTCACATGTTACCCGAAAAACTTTCTACAGAATTATGTTCACTGCAAGAAGGTCAGGATCGCTTGGCAATGAGTATTATGATGACCATTGATCAAAATGCTAAATGCCTGAAGTATGATGTTTTTAAATCATTGATAAATAATAAACGACAGTTTAGTTACACGGAAGTTCAGGAAATTCTTGATAAAGGTAAAGGTGATTTTTCTGAAGAATTGGAATTAATGAGCGACTTGGCTAAGCGCTTAAATAAGCGTCGTAAAGATGAGGGTAGCATTGACTTTGATCTACCTGAACCGGAGTACATTTTAAATGATAAAGCTGTGCCCATTGAAATTAAGTTGCGCGAGCGGACATGGTCGCATCATATTGTTGAAGAATTTATGCTGCTTGCCAATCAGAATGTAGCAAATTTTGCAAGAACCCGCGGGCTCAACATTCCATTTATTTACCGTATTCATGATATACCGGAAGCTGATTCTATTTATGAATGGTTTGCCTTAATGGATGCCTTTGGACTGAAAGTTTCCTTTTTTGGAATGCCTGTTACATCTAAGAAATTTCAAAAAACCCTAGAGAAAATTCTAAAGCAAAACGAGTCTCCTTATATTATGAGACTGGCTTTAAGAACAATGACAAAGGCAAAATATAGCGTTAAGCCGGTAGGACATTTTGGTTTGGCTTTTGAAGATTATACACATTTTACTTCGCCCATCCGTCGATATCCGGATCTTGTTGTGCACAGACTTCTGAAATTATATCTCAAAGGTCACTATTTTGATCCCAAGATGAAAAGTCACTTAAAAGAAATTGCCAAGAAGTCTTCAGCCGCAGAATTAAGAGCAATTCAAGCAGAGAGAGAGTATCATAAGATCAAACAGATGCGTTATATTTCAACTCATCTTGGAGAGGTCTTTTCCGGCATAATTTCGGGTGTTGCTGCCGGTGGATTTTGGGTTGAATTGGATAATGTTTTTGTTGAAGGCTTTGTCCGCAAGGATTCTTTGCCCAATGATTTTTGGGATTTTGATCCAAAGCGTTTTCAGCTTATTGGTTTACGAACTAAGAAAGTTTATTCTTTAGGCCAAAAGGTAAATGTACGCGTTATAAAAATTGATATACAACGAGGCAGAGCAGATTTTGAAATGGTGACGAGTATTAAGTAGATTCGGATCGTTTAAATATTTCTGATCTTTAATAAAAGCGGAAGCCAGAGCCAAACAGCTAGGGCTTCTGGCAAGCCTGTAACAATTGGATTAACTTCCGCTCTAATGAGCACCGTTAATCGTCTTTGTTACATTTTTGAATTCGCCAGAATTTTAGCTGTAAGACGATAATGACAATTACTCGTAATCTAAATAATAATTTTTGCAAGCGCAAATGAGATTAATCAATAATGAAAATAAGCCGACTATAAAGTGTGATGATTAATAGATCCTAGTGTATGCTTTTTTTGCTGAGTGATCTCAAATGTGTTCAGGGATGCTTTCTTGGTATTTGTGAGATTATCAACTTTCTTTTTAAGCTCTAAAGTCCTAAATTAGCCAATAATTAAATAATGGGATGCAAATGTTTATTACTTTCGAAGGTATTGATGGCTCCGGTAAAAGTGAACAGGCAAAAAGATGTGTAGAATATCTGTCGGAAAAATATGATGTTCTCCACTGTTTTGACCCTGGGCATACAGTAATAGGGAATGCAGTTCGTGCCGTTCTTTTAGATAATAAGCATAAAGAAATGGATGCGACAACTGAGCTCTTACTTTATGCTGCTGCTCGCTCGCAACTTGTTTCCGAGGAGATAGAACCACATTTAAAAAAAGGTGGTATAGTTATCTCTGATCGTTTTTATGATTCTACGACAGCTTATCAGGGCTATGGTCGCAAATTACCTAAAGATCTAATTAATACCTTAAATATGATTGGTGCTCATAATCTTGTCCCTGATCTATGCTTTATTATTGATACGGATATTGAAGTATGTGCACAGCGAATTGGCAAAGCCGATCGCATGGAAGTTGAAGGACGCGAATTCCGCGAGAAAGTCCGTCATGGATATCATGAATTAGCCAAAGCAGAACCAGAACGCTGTATCTTGATAGATGGAAATCGAAGTATCCTAGAGATACATAAGGAAGTTATAAATAAAATTGAAGAATATTTGAAGTAAATATTTAGAGATAAAAAACATATCTTAAGAGACACACCCCGGCGAGACGCATTTTTTCGAGATACACCTTAGTGCGTCTGTACAAGTATGCATTAATCAAATCGCCACACGCCATCCTACTGCGCCAAGGCTACGAAGGACAGGTCGGCGTGTGGCGCCCTCCTAGAAAAGCTACCAGTAAAGACGCGCCAAGGCGCGTCTCGTATGCATAATACATATACGTAAATATTCTATGGAGCGTCTAAATAATACTAAAAGTGATAAAAAATGTGATACACATCACACCTTAATATTAGGCATTGATTTTCATGACTAATTTTTGTTTATTTTGTTATGGGACGGAAATTTTATCATGATAAATATCATGTAGACACTCTACGTCTTCGAGAATGGGATTATTCCCATGAAGGAAAATATTTTATCACAATAAACGCAAAAAACAAGGGTAATATATTTGGGGGAATTGTGAATGGTGAAATGATATTAAATTCCATCGGCCTAATTGCTGAAGAATATATACTTAATATTCCTGAACATTTTTCGTTTATTGTCGACCATGCGCATATTGTTATGCCGGATCACGTTCATTTACTTTTAGAAATTAATAAGCGATTAGAAAAAGAGACGCCCCATAGCGCGTCTATACAAACTACTAAGATTCCAATTGCATCACGCCATCCACTGCGCCAAGGCTACGAAGGACAGGTCGGCGTGATGCGCCAAGATAAGATGATACAAGTAGAGACGTGCTATAGCACGTCTCAAAAAGGATCTCATCTTAAGAAAAATTCAATTTCTTTGGTTATTAATCAATACAAAGGTGCGGTAACAAGGTATTGTAAGCAAAACAATCTTCCCTTTAAATGGAAAGCTAGATTTTATGATAAAATTATAAGATCTGACATTGAATTTGATAACACTAAAAGATACATAATAACTAATCCCAAGACATTCCAGAAACAGAATTTAAGCAGAGATACACCTTAGTGCGTCTGTACAAGTATTCATTGATCAAATCGCCACACGCCATCCTACTGCGCCAAGGCTACGAAGGACAGGTCGGCGTGTGGTGCCCTCTAATATAGGCCGTCTGTAGAGACGCGCTAAGGCGCGTCTAGGGAGCACATGTCATGTGCGTCTCCCAGGCAGAAATCATATATTTAAGGGTTTTATGCTGTGTTTAAATAATCCATTTTTATCGATATAGGATCTATCGAAGGGTTTGATCTGTCTTTGTAAAAAAACAATGCAAATCAATTATTGAATTTAAGCTTTGATAGTTTTCAATAACTTGCTAAGTTTTGGAAAATTATAGAGTATAAATGAAACTATCACTACTCTAGCGCATTGACTGATCATTAACATTGAGAAAATCATGAAATATTTCTTTAAAATTACGATGCTTATCATTTTGTTGGTCGCGACATTATTTGCTCAATTTGGTCAAAATAAAGTTCAATATGATGTCTTTGACTGGAATTTTATTCAGAGTAAGCATTTCAATATCTATTTTAATGGTGATAATAAAGCTATTTCAGATTTTTGTGCAGAAGCTGCCGAGGCAGCTTATGAATCTATTTCCACTCTTCTTGACTGGGACCTCAAGAAACGTTACGCCATTATTGTCTATGATAGTCATAGCGATTTTCAGCAAACCAATACCACGAATTCTTTCATGCCTGAAGGAGTGGGCGGTTTTACAGAATTATTCAAGAATAGGGTAGTCGTACCTTTTGAGGGCTCTTATAGGGCTTTTCGACACGTTATACATCACGAGCTTATTCATGCTTTTATGAACGATTTGTATTATAGCGGAAGCATACAATCGCTTATTTCCGGAGCGGTCAGACTCAATATTCCATTATGGTTGGCTGAGGGATCTGCGGAATATGAATCATCGCGCTGGGATACCGAAGCGGATATGTTCATGCGGGATTTTGCTTATAATTCTCGGTTTGAGGCCTATCCTCTGGAGGCTTTAACCGGCTATTATGCTTATAAAGGCGGACAGAGTATTTTTAAATTCATCAGAGAAACTTACGGATATCAAAAACTCACCGAATTTTACACCAAGCTCAAAGCGTATCATGATGTCAATAAAGCCATACAGTTTTCTTTTAATATGTCTAAAGAAGAATTTACTTCGGAATGGCATCATTATCTCAAGAAAACATATTGGCCGGATATTAGTATGACTGAGGATATTTCAAATATATCGGTACGATTAACAAATCATAAAAAAGACAAGAATTACCAGAATCTCGCTCCCGCCATTTCTCCTTCGGGTGATAAAATAGCATTTTTAAGTGATAGAAAGGGCTATGCCGATATTTATCTCATGGATGTGCAAGATGGAGAAAATATCCGGCGATTGGTTCGTGGACAACGCAAGGCAAGTCTGGAAGAACTAAAATGGCTGTCTCCGGGTATTTCCTGGTCAGCCGATTCCAAACACATTGTTTTTGCAGCTAAAAGTGGTCAGTACGATGCTTTGGTTTTAGTCGATGTTGAAAAAGGCAAGCAAGAATTTTATCCCATCCCGGAATTACAAGGGATCTATTCCGCAGCATTTCATCCCACAGATAATTCTTTGATCGCATTTACCGGTAATACCGGATCGCAGAGTGACATTTTTATCTATGATCTGGATGATAAGATCTTGGTGAACCTCAGCAATGATCCGGAAGGTGATAGTAATCCTCAGTGGTGCCATTGTGGTGAGCGAATTGTCTATGCGAGTGAGCGACTGAAATCCCCCGAATATCGTGATCCGCGCCATCCTTACCAGAGCGATATTTATCAGCTGAATGTTAAAACCAAAGAAAAAATAGCCCTGACTCAAACCGATTTTGACGAAGATTATCCTTTTTCCGATCCTCTTGATAGAGGTTTGGTCTATACTTCGGACGCCAACGGTATTCAAAATATTTATCTTAAGCCCAGGAATGAAGAGGCTTATCCTATCACCAATGTCGTCGGTGGAATTTTCCACCTTAATCTTGATAAAACTGGCAAGAATTTGATATTTTGCGCCTTTCAGGATTATGGTTGGGATATTTTCCGTATGAACGATCCCTTTAAAATGGAAGCAAAAGATCTGGCTAATACACTTTATCGCCAAACATCTCTTGAATCTCCCTTTGACCTTACAGAAAGCTCAATGAGACAAGAGAGAGAATTAGCATTGGCCAAGGGTGAGGAAGATGTCAAAGAAAAGCGAAGCATCATAAAAGGCGATGATGAAATATATCGAAGAGCAGATTACACAAATTATGTGTTTGTCCCTAGCTATGCTTTGGGAACGGATGCTCCTGATTCGCAGATAGTTGAATTGGATTCTACAGAGATCATCGATGAAGAAGGAAAATATATTGATAAGCCCTATAAGACCCGCTTTTCTTTAGATCTTGTTGATAATCAATTTGGATATTCTACTTTTTATGGGATGCAGGGACAGGCGACCTTTATGTTTTCCGATGTTATGGGAGATCATCAGGTTTATATCGGAACAGATCTATATATTGACCTGAAAAACTCGGATTATGCACTTGCTTACTATTACCGCAAATACAGACCGAATTTCGGTATTGTTTTACAGAATCAGTCAGATAATTATATGACATATATCCCGGGTGTAATATCCGAGACAAATCCTTATGGTTATTTTGTGACGCGCTATACTAATAGAAGCATGCATTTGATTGCTGATTATCCCATCAGTAGATATTTGCGCTTTGAGTTGAATAACTCCTATTACTATGTAAAACGAGATCTATTAGATAATAACCAGGAAATCACAGCTCAGTATGATGAAGATATTCATGAATACCGTGCAGAAGTTGCTCTTGTAAAAGATAATACCATTTTTTCCTACACCGGACCCATGGACGGTAATCGCTATCGTCTGAGTTTTGAGATGTCACCTAAAATTACTCATAAAACTCCGGAGTTTTATAGCGCAAAGCTTGATTTTAGACAGTATTTTAAAATAACGAATAATTACCATTTAGCCTTCCGTTTTAACGGTGGTCTCTCTTTTGGACCAAATCCTCAAACTTTCTTGTTAGGTGGAGTTGATAACTGGATCAACTATGTTTATAATCCCAATGCACCCATATTTGGTGATAGCGGAGAAAGTTTTTCACAGCAGTTAAGCATGTATTATCTGAGTGAATATATTATGCCGGTCCGTGGAGCGGCTATGTTCCAGACCTGGGGCAATAAATTTATGTTGATGAATGCTGAATTCAGATTTCCCTTTATTGAATATGCAAAATTTGGTTTTCCACCACTTCGATTCTTCCAGGTCCGCGGTGTGTTGTTTGCCGATCTGGGTGCCGCATGGACCGGTGATTTACAACTGGTTGAAAATGGCGCTTGGATGATCGGAAACACCTGGGATGATATGATCGGTTCAGTCGGTGCGGGTATTCGTGTTTACCTTGGTTTTGCGCTTTTACGCATCGATTGCGCCTGGGAATATAATGGCGACGGCTTTTCGAGTCCACGATGGTTGTTTTCGCTGGGCGGTGATCTTTAGAACATGACCTGCCTGCTGGTACCTGATCCCGAAGTTTCGGGAGAAGGTCTGCTGGCTGGTCGAAAGATGTAAAATGTAGAGACACTCAGAAAAAAATATAAAGTAGAGGCGCACTTGAATGTTCGCCTATTTTTTATAGTTGAGAATTAAATGAAAATGCAAAAAGGCATGTCATCTCGACCGAAGTGGAGAGATCTATTCATTCCAAGAAAAATTGCTTAAGAGTTTATCATTTAACATTTAATTAAATATAATTTTTATATTTTCATTCTGCTAGATCTGTCAGCTACTTGCCCTTGCGAAATACTGTATCCACCCTAGTTTCTAAGGAGCGTAGCTTGGGAGATCTCGGCGAAGGAATAGTCGACAATTGATCCTCCTTCGCACAAGGCTACGGAGGACAGGCAAAGGACAATTGACAATTTAATTAAGAATTAAGAATGAAATATGTAGGGAAGGGGCTAGGCCCTTCCTTGCTTTATCTAATAAATTTATCAATAGCCTTAGGTTTAAACCAATAATTATCGTCATCCTGAAACGATGACCGCAGGGCATCGGGGTTCAGGATCTCTATGAGAATTGATCTATTCGTCATATTTTAATATCGCAATCTTGTTTACCAAGGTTTTTTATATACTAAACACAATTTATCCGAGCATATCCGCACACTAAACGCGAGATTTGTACATTTTTATGGTGTTTGAGATTGTTCCTAGTTTTAACAGCTTGACAATCAGCAAATATTATATTAAAATTAATAATAAACCCTGAATTCAACAAATAAGTGCAACTGAAAGTAATTTGTAAAAACAGGCAAGCTGTCGTAAGATGCAACCTGTTTTTGCAACAAAACTTAAGGTGCACAATTGAGAACTTACAAACAGCTTACCTGTGAACAAAGATACGCT
>Ga0265294_10000794_pt1 | contig 42908 bp, 50 predicted proteins | sample MunlanPumphouse3_FD_192504 | JGI IMG/M metagenome (GOLD analysis project Ga0265294, IMG submission 192504) | Groundwater microbial communities from a municipal landfill in Southern Ontario, Canada - Pumphouse #3 | ecosystem: Environmental > Aquatic > Deep subsurface > Groundwater | place... | reverse complement strand
GAAGAAAGGAACAAATTTGCCGAGCTGTATCCGATCCTTTTTAGATTGTGTTAGAATGGAAAGTATAAAATCGTTCTGATGTATTTGAAGTGGGTTTTTCAGGGACGACTATTTAAAAACCAAGCGTTGGGGTGGGGCTAAAGCCTCCACTTCCAAAAGGAGTAGTGAATTATGAGTTTCAAACCGTTTTTGGCCTATTCGGCGAGTGCGGGGAGCGGGAAGACCTTTGCCCTTGCCGTACGGTATATCTCCCTGCTTTTTATGGGTGAGTCACCCGGTTCGATACTGGCAGCGACCTTTACCAACAAAGCAGCCTCAGAGATGCGCCAGAGGGTGGTGGATTCGCTGCGTGACCTTAAGAGAGATGAAGCCTTTTTGAGTGCGATCTCTGAGCAGACTGAGTTAAGCAGGGAGGAACTGCTTGCAAAACAGCCTCAGGTGCTGGCAGGATTCCTTGCATCGACCTCGCATATCGTCACGCTCGACAGTTTCTTCTCTTCTATTTTGCGCGCCGCGTCGCTTGAGCTGGGCCTTGAGCCGGATTTCGTGACAAAAGAGCAGGGGGATGATGCCCTGGAGCGTCACTTTTTGGACGAGGTACAGGCCCAGGGGCTGCTCTCTTCGCTGGTGAAACTTGCGATGGATATCGAGGATAAACGCTTTACCAAGATCTTTGATCTGATGCAGGAGTTTTATAAAATCGACCCTCTTCTGCCCGAAGTAGCGAAAATGCAGTACACGGTACAAGGCGCCGAAGAGGAGTGCGAGTCGCTTAGAAGGGAGATGGTCAAGGCGCTTAAAGATGCAGGGGCTGCCGCGAGGTCTATCAAGCAGTTTGAGACTGAAAATATCAAAGAACTCTTTGCAAAAAAACTCTTTGAAAACGAGTTTTTGGGTGAACACAGCTGGTTTAAAAAGAGCATCAATGATGAGATTGAAGTCGTCTATGCCAGACTCAAAGAGGCACTGAAGCTCTGGGCAAAAGCCAAAGAAGAGGTGGTGCTCTATCATCTCTTCAAGATCTATGACTACTATAAAAATGCCAAAATCACCAATGCCAAATCCTCTGGCATATTGAGCTTTGACGATCTGACCTATTTTACCTATCGGCTGCTGCATGAGAGTATCTCCAGTGAATTTCTCTATTTCAAGATCGATGCAAAGTTCAAGCATATTCTGCTTGATGAGTTTCAGGATACTTCGACCTTGCAGTTTTTGCTGCTGAAACCGCTCATCGATGAGATATTCTCAGGCCAGGGGCAGAGTGAATTCAAGAGCTTCTTTTATGTGGGTGATACCAAACAGTCGCTCTACCGTTTCCGGGGAGGGGTCGAAGAGCTTTTTGACAAGATAGCAGAACATTACGGTATCACGATAGAACCGATGGATACCAACTACCGGAGCTGCAGGCATGTGGTGGAGCAGGTGAACCGATGGTTTGAGCCTTATATGACAGGATATGTACCCCAAAAAAGCCGGCCTGGAGCCATTGATGGATTTGTGGAGGTTGTGGAGTCCGATGAGGTGATCGATGAAGCGGTCAAACAGGCGCAAAAATTGATAGCGTTGGGTGTTGATGCCGATGAGATTGCTTTTCTGGTCAGCACCAACAAGGACGGGCAGCAGCTGCAGGAGGCCTGTGAATATGCAGGTATCGATACACTGCTGAAAACCTCCAGTTCACTGAAAAACCTTCCAAAGATCGCTTCGCTTGTCCGGATGACGGAGTACCTCTATAGCGGAGAACGGATCGATGCCGAGGCACTACTGGTAAGAGTAGGAAGGTCGCTGGATAAGATAGATCTTGGCTGGTATACCCCTCTGATGCAGCCTTTGCAGGTACTGGACAGGCTGGTACGGGAGTTCGGATACTTTGAGGAGGACAAAAATATCCTGAAACTTTTGGAGTTCGCAGGAAACTTTCGGGATATCCCTACCTTTATCAAAGAGTTCGAAAGCAGTACTCTCGGGGTGGCTGAGCACACGGTGCATGGGGCCAATATCATGACGATACACGGCTCCAAGGGGCTGGAGTTCGGCTATGTGATCGTTCTGGATAAGCTGACCCGTCCAAACAGCGACAGGTCTCCGTTGATCTTTCATTATGATGAGAACCTTTATATAGAAGAGATCCGTTACAGGATCAGCGGCAGGGACCGTTTTGACGAGCACTATGCACGCTTGATCGCATCAAGAAAGCGTGCAGAGACAAAGGATAGAAAAAATGTGCTTTATGTGGCGCTCACCCGTGCTGCAGAGGGAATGATCGTAGTGCGAAAAGAGAAGGAGTCAATCTTTGACGAGGTTGGCATTTTTCCTATGAAGATCGGAGAGATCAAGGTTGCGCAGCCGGTATCTGACACGCTCAAAGAAGGGGAAAGACGTCCTTCTGTAAAATTGAGCCATTACGGTACTCAGGAGATCGCAAAAGAACAGGAGGAGGAAGAGAAGGATTTTCAGGCGATACTATTTGGATCGGCACTGCACTATACACTGGAGATGATGGCCGGATTTGACCTTTTCAGTCTCTCCAAAGCCCTACGCTCTATGCAGAACCGGTATGGCCAGCAGCTTGATGCGCAGCATATCGCTCAGATAGAAAGACGTATCATGATGCTGATCGACCATAAAGGATTCCAGGAGTTGCTGGTAGGTGCGATGGTAAGCAGGGAGAGGGCATTTTCCTATGAGGGTGAACTGAAACAGGTCGATCTGTTGTTGGAATATGAAGATCGCTGTCTGGTCATAGACTATAAGAGTTCAAAAAAATATCATCTGAAACATGCTGTGCAGGTTCAGGGATACAAAAAAGCGTTAGCAAAACTGACTGCAAAGCCTGCAAAAGGGTTGATCCTCTATCTTTTGGAAGAGAGTATAGAGCTTACAGAGGTGTGAAGATGCATTTGCATCCTTGTGGAGAAATCATTTTAGTCTATCTTGAAGCGTAATATCATATAATATATTATGAAAATGAGCGTATTGATTATTGAAGATGACAGTATTGTCGCAATGCATATCAGAGAGACGGTGCAGGGCCATAACCATCAGGTTGTAGGAGTCGTAAAAAGTGCCGAGAGTGCATTTAGAGTGGCAAGAGAAAAAGCGGTTGATATCGTGATTTCCGATATCAATATTGAAGGAGAAATGGACGGTATATCGTGCTGTAAGGTGTTGCAGGAGAGCTACCATGTTTCAGTGATACTTGTCAGTGCATATAATGATATGGCGACACTTCAGAATGCCTCCTCTCTGGACTTTACGGGGTATCTGATCAAACCCTTCCGGGAAGATGAGCTCCTTACGCTGCTTGATCTTATTGCACTGAGAGAAAAGAGAAAAGAGCATCCCCGGAGAAAGAAGCTCAATAAGGTCTTCAGCTACTGTCCCAAGCATCAAACCTTGTATAAAGAGGATCAAGTTGTGGAACTGAGCCAGAAGGAAAAAACTTTTTTAGAAGCATTGATCAGGGCAAACGGTGCGATTGTCTCTTATCAATATTTTATCGATATGATCTGGGATGGCGAAGAGGTAAGTGATGTAGCCCGCAGGCAACTGGTTTTCAGGTTGAAACAGAAGCTGCCGGGTTTTCCTTTGAAATTGGTCAGGGGTGTAGGATACAAACTGGAGAAAAGCCTATAACTTTGTTTGCTCCATCGGGGTGGGACGGATAGGAGTATTGAATCGGGAAATGTCCGCTGTGTAGTATTCAGAGGCGCGAAAGGGTACCTGAAAGTCTTCTCTTTCACAGGAACAAAAGAAAAAAATCACAATAAGCTTAACTATAACTTAATTTAAATAAATTTTAAGTATAATACGATACAATCCGTCCACAAAAAAGCATGAAAAGCGTCATGAGAATCAAATCAGGATGCTTTTTGGGCTTTGGAGCCGAAACGGTTATCATCAAATGAGGCCGCACAGGGAATCAAAAAATAAGGAAACATCATGAAAATGACAAAAGTCGTAAAGCCTCATGAAGTACAGAGAGACTGGGTTTTGATCGATGCTGAAGGTAAAACTTTTGGTCGTATCCTGACTGAAGTAGCGACACTTCTCAGAGGTAAGCATAAGCCATCATTTACACCAAACGTAGACTGTGGTGATTATGTAGTAATCATCAATGCTGAAAAAGCCGTGTTTACCGGTGCAAACAAACTAGAAGCAAAAGAGTATTTCACTCACTCAGGTTACTTTGGTTCTACAAAGAGCAAAAAACTGGGCGACATGTTGGAAAACCATACTGAAAAACTTTATAAGCTAGCAGTAAGAGGCATGCTTCCAAAAACGACACTTGGTAGAGCAATGCTTAAAAAACTAAAAGTGTATGCAGGTGCTGAACACCCACACACTGCACAGATCAATAAGGAGGCGTAAGAATGGCAACTATCTACGCAACAGGAAAAAGAAAATCAGCGATCGCAAAAGTATGGTTGACCCCCGGTAACGGTGAAATCAGCATCAATGGTAAGACACTTGATCAGTGGCTAGGCGGTCACGAGACGCTAAAAATGAAAGTAAGATTGCCTCTTGAAGCAACGAAGCAGCTTGAATCTGTAAATATCAAAGCGTCTACACTCGGCGGCGGTTATGCTGCGCAGGCTGATGCAGTGAAACACGGTATCACTAAAGCACTTGTTGAGTTTGAACCATCATTCAGAGCGATCTTGAAACCGATGGGTCTTCTTACTCGTGACTCAAGAGTGGTTGAGCGTAAGAAACCAGGTAAAAGAAAAGCGAGAAGATCTCCGCAATTCTCAAAAAGATAATCAGTCTTTACCTTATCTTTATTTACAAGAGGTTCTTGCCTCTTGTATTTTCATTTTCTTTACTTTCCCATTTTTATAAACAGAAAACTGTTATGATTCGCCTTGAATAACTCTGAGTATCACCTAAAGGATTTATGTGACTATATGGAAATATCAAGAAGAAAAAGAGACCCATCTGCTGGTAAAACTCTACAAAGAGGACCATGGCGAAGGGGAATACCTTGGCGACCTGGATGAAGAGCGTATCAAGAAGCTTATCTTAGAGATCAAACCGGATGTGAAGATCGATCAGGCATACGGAACACTGGCCTACTTCGGGATGCTGCCGCTTCTGGTTTTCAAAAAGAAAAACTAGCCCAGGATAAAATAGGCCCCTATCGCCAAAGTGATACCCAAAACGGAGCGTTTGATGATGACCCCTATATTGTTTCCTATCTGGCAGGAGCTGCACTGTGAGTATTTTTTGGCTTCAACCTGTGCATAGAAAAAGAACCCTATCATCAATGCAAAAATAATCGGTAAGAGAAATTTATCCAGGGTATAGAGTGTATTCAGTGTCTCTTTTGAAAGGTTGAAAAGCGGTGCAACAAGTGTAAGCCCCATCACAAAAAGCAGCTTGTCTGTGAAGCTGACAAAATAATCTTTTTTTGAAAAAGCGGGACAGATTTCCGCCTGTGGTACCAACCCGTCGTTTTTCAACGCTTCGAGTACACGTTCCTTGTGCGCTTTGTCTACTTTATCCAAAAATGTCCCGCCAAAGAGATAGTCAACTTTTCTTTGGAGTGTTGCGGCATATTTTTCATCATCGATATCTACAGATTTCGGTCTACCGTGACGGTCCTCATAGACCATCTTGATACGTTGTGCACGCGGAATACTCTGTGTAATCCCAGGATAGTAAACGGTTGTCTCAACGGAGTCAAATTTTCCATAGCTTCCTATAATTCGCGGATTGATATATTCACTGTAGCTTCCGTCCTTTTCTTTGATCAGGACAATATTGTACGGATAGGCAATCTGGATGGCGGCCAGGGCATCGAGGCCATGTTCGATCATTGTATCTTTAATGTCCTCGATCACATCCCAAAGGGTCTGGTTGAAGGAGCGAACATCGGTACAGGCGATATTGACACGCTCGTCCGGGAAGATAACAAGTTTTTGTACCATAAGTGTATCCTTTTTTGCCGTCACCCCAAACTTATGCTCCAAAGGCATTTCTCGGATGATTATCCGGGATCTTCCACAAGGGTTGTCTGGTGCATTGAGCTCCGAAATGAGTTCAGGGTGACGGGGAAGATAAATAGTCGTAAACCCTAAAAGTAGAGCTTACGGCTACCTAATACCCAATTATTCAGTTGTTGGCTCCCGCTTGCCGGGAGCCCTGAGATTTAGTGGCTTTTGCTTACGACAACAAGCATTTTAAGGTTGATAACGATAAACCTGATGATCTGCCAAAGCACACAGGTTCTCATAAATCTGATAAATTTCGTCGGAACCATGGTAGTAAAGTTTTGGTCATATGCTCGGATTCTCTCTTCTATTTTTTGCATTTGTTTTCTCCTGAATGATTTATTTTTTATTTTAATTTACAGGGAGAAGCTTTGCTTCTCCTTTCTCATTTTTATTCCGGAATCAGTGTCCATCCCGGCTTCATTTTTGCTTTGTAGAGGAACATATGGTGCAGGATATGTTTGATCCAGTGCCCCGCAAGCCCGATCTCCCCGAAGGTATAGTCAAGGTCACGTCCAAGACCAGGGTATTTGTCAAAGTCAGGGACTACCGGATAGACCGTCAATGCCGCTGCCGTACCGGTGGTCAGGCCTTTCCCTGCCGATGCCACACACGCCGCACCCATTTCAGCCATTGAAGCTTCATGAAGCGGTGCATTTTCGCCTTTTTGGATCATATCACAGATAGAGTGTGCTACCGCTTTTCCGATGATGCCTGATGGCATACCTGTTCTAGGCGGTGTCGGGTTGATCGGCGTACCGTTTGGCGAACTCATCGGTTTTGAGATAAGATGCGGCGGTGCAAAGGCAATACCGCAGGCAAAGATGTTTTTGAAATCCGGGTTTTGATAGGTTCTTGGCCAGTCACTCGCTTTCCACTCTTCATAGGGTTTTGCCGTATAGTCCGCGTCTACTTTCAGGAATCCATTTGGAGCAAAGAGCTGGGCAGTGATATCTGAACCGTCTTTGTCATATGCTTTCAGCCCTACTCCGGCAAACGGCGGGATCAGCATCGCAAAGTCAAACTCCATCTCTCCTGTGCTGCCGTCAAGTAGCTCATACGCAAGCTTTCCTTCCTCTACTTTGTTTACATGTGCACCGATCGTCCAGGGGATCCCTCTCTCTGCATAAAGTGATTCTGCAAAGAGTCTGGAACTCGCAGCATACCCCCCGCGTTTCATATGCAGTCCACCGATACCGAAGTCACCGAGGAATGATTCATTGGAGATCCAGTGGATATCGACCATATCCCTTACACCCGCTTTGTTTGCCTCATGTTCTATATTGAAGATATATTCAAATGCAGCACCCTGACAGGTACACATTCCATGTCCTGTACCGACCACGATTTTTTGTCTCTGGCCTGCTTTTGCTTTGGCAAATATCTGCTGAAGCTCCAGGTTTGCATGGACAGCGTGATCTGCAGTACAGACTGAAACCGTGTGCTCTCCGATACCCCCTTTCCCGTCACCCAGCCCGGGTGTCGCATCGAAGTTCAGCTTCGGACCTGTCGCATTGATCAGATAATCATAGCTTACCTCTTCGGTTGTTCCCTCTTTCCCTTTAGCAGTATACTCAATCGTAATATAAGGAGTATCGCTCTCAGCTTTTCCATTCGGGTGAATAGAGACCGCTCTTGCCTGTCTGTAATCGATCCCTGCTTTATTGTAGACAGGTGCAAGAGGAAAAATGACATCCTCTTTTGTCATTTGACCTACACCTACCCAGATATTGGAGGGGATCCAGTTCCATTGAGAGTTTGGCGTGACGACGACGACCTCGTGTCCCTCTCCCAACCATTTTTTTGCAAAAGTTGCAGCAGTGTGTCCCGATACACCACCACCCATAACTACCAAACGTGCCATTTTTTTCCTTTTCATTCTAAAATTATTCGCAAGCATTAATTTTATGGAATAAAAAGTTAAATATAAATTAATTATATTGATTTTATAGAATTTATTTTTATTATATTCATATATCTTATTTAAAATATAATTCTATATTATCTATATGAATGATAGATAGAGGCTAATCAATAGTATGCTACTATTCTCTCCTTATATAAAAATTTGATAGAGAAGCGAGGAGTGAGGATGCAGTCATTGCTGGATCTTTTACTGACACCGATACGTGCAATAAGAGTGCGTTATCTGCCGTTGCTGCTGATATACTTTGCCTACGGCTCGAGTGTATTTGTTGCTATTGCCAGGGATTTCTGGGTAAAACAAGAGTTGAATCTCAGTGCCGAAGACTTATTGGCACTGAGTGTCTGGCTGACGGTACCCTGGACGATCAAGATGATCTTTGGGCAGCTGGTGGATTCTGTAACCCTCTTCGGTTCCAACCGTAAGGTCTATGTTTATTTCGGGGCAATTCTGATCACACTCAGTACATTGATGCTGATTGATGTTGTCGGGGAACATACCATACTATCTGCTTTCAGCAAGGAGCATATCTATATCCTGGCTTCCGTGATCGGGGTAGTGGGGTTCGTGATGCAGGATGTTGTGGCCGATACCATGAGTACAGAGGTGGTTGACCGTACGCAAAGCGATGCTGAAATCAAAAAAGAGCTTGCGATGATCCAGGTGCTTGCGCGTCTCTCACTCGGTTTTGCGATCTTTGTCATGGGATGGCTGGGGGGTGAACTGGCCGGAATTTACGGCTATGAAACGGTCTATACTCTGTCACTCTTTATCCCCGTTCTCTCGATTCTCGGTGTGAGTTTTGTCAGGCTTACCCCTGTACCTGTTTCACCGCTGAATAAGCAGGTACTGTTCGGAGGATTTGCCTTTGCGGTCTTTGTCGTGCTGATAGGATACAACAATATTCTCTACTCACAAGAGATCGTTTTCATCATCTCTCTGGGGATTGTGCTCTATCTTCTCCGTACGCTTGTATCAGATCTGGATGCAGGTACGATCCGGCATATCAAGATGGCGATGATCGTGATCTTTGTCTACCGTGCAATGCCGAGTGTCGGACCCGCGTTGCAGTGGTGGGAGATCGATGTACTGGGGTTTGATGAAGCCTTTTTCGCCAAACTTGCGATGATCGGTGGAGGGATCGCACTTGCGGGGATGTGGTTGAGTTCCAAGTTTATTGTCGACCAGTCGATCTCAAAGGTGCTGATCTTCCTGACTATTATCGGAACGATCCTCTCTCTGCCGGTTCTTGGGATGTACTATGACCTGCATACAATGCTGGGGATCGATGCACGGACCGTGGCATTGGTGGATACCGCGATCGCTTCACCCTTTGAGTATATTGCAGGAGTCTTGATGCTGACACTGGTGGCGATCTATGCACCTGAAGGGAAAAAAGGGACGTGGTTTGCACTGATGGCGTCACTGATGAACATCGCGCTGAGTGCGGGAGGGATCTTCAGCAAATATCTCAACAAACTCTTTGTCGTCACACGGGAAGTCAAAGCGGAGGGGATGGTGGTAGTACCTGCAAACTATGATGAACTGGGTATCCTGCTCTGGATAGTCATCCTGATCGGCCTGGTCGTTCCGATCGTGACGATCTGGAAGTTCAACCCTGACCCCAACGGCAGAACAAAAAAGCGTCCGACTTCACCTCAGGCTTGACACGTTCTCCAAAGTCTGCTATAAAGTACCACATTTTGCTCTCATTGAGAGAAGAGAAGGAGATCGATGATAATACTTTTTGACCTTGACGGTACCCTGATCGATTCTACCGAAGCGATACTGGAGAGCTTTAAAGTTGCCTTTGAGACCCATGGAAAGGCCGTACCTGACAGCGCACTGATCAAAGCAGAGATCGGGCATCCCCTGGATGCGATGTTCTCTACCTTGGGTGTAGAGGAGGGGAGAGTGTGGGACTATGTAGATGCCTATAAACTGCACTACCGTACCATCTCCTGCCAAAAGACGGTGCTTCTCCCCCATGCCAAAGAGGCAGTGGAACTTGCGAGTCAATATGCAACGCTTGGGGTGGTGACGACAAAAACAGCAAAATACTCCATTGAGTTGCTGGAACATCTGGAACTGATGCATCATTTTAAAGTATTGGTCGGCAGAGAGGATGTGGCAAATCCGAAACCGCATCCCGAACCGATACATAAAGCGCTCAAAGCGTTACCGAATGGAGCACAAAAGATTTGGATGGTAGGAGACACCTGTATGGATATGCTTGCTGCCAAGGAAGCAAATGTGTTAGGTGTCGGAGTGACATGCGGTTATGGGGATGAAATGAATTTGATCAATTGTACTGATCATGTTCATTCAAATGCATTGGAGGCGGTTCAATTTATAGCAAACCAATAGGTGTAACTTAAATATATTATAATTTCAACCCGATTTAAGAGTCTCATGACTACAATAGGAAAAATATTATAATGGAGCTCTCTGTACAACACTACTGATAAAATACATAGTGTTATCTAGAGGGTTTCATTATTATTATAGATAGGAGAAAACATGACAGAGATTAGATGGCACAGCCGTGCTGGTCAAGGTGCGGTATCTGGTGCTAAAGGTCTAGGGGACGTAGTTGCAACGACAGGTAAAGAAGTTCAAGCATTCGCGCTCTACGGTTCAGCAAAAAGGGGAGCTGCACTAAGAGCGTACAACAGAATCGACGATGAACAAATTTTTAACCATGCAAAATTCATGAACCCCGATTATGTCCTGGTAATCGATCCTGCGTTGGCTTATACAGATAATATCGTAGAAAATGAAGCTGACCACACACAATATATCATTACGACACACCTCTCGAAAGAGGAGCTGATCGAAGGTATCCCTTCACTCAAAGGGAAAGAAGATAGAGTATATACAGTGGACTGTGTACAGATTTCACTCGATACTATCGGCAGATCAGTCCCGAATGCTCCGATGCTTGGCGCATTTGTAAAAATTTCTGGTATGTTTGAACTGGATTATTTCCTGGAAAATATGAGGAGAGTACTTTCGAAGTTCCCTCAGAAGATCATTGACGGAAACATGGCAGCGATCACAAGAGCATACAACGAAGTGAAGTAAGGAAAGAGGATTAAGCATGCAAGATTTAAATTTATTAGCAAATGACAACAGAGGGCAAACTGACCTCGGAAACAGTTCCAGTCTTGTAGGGTGGGATGAGGTGACGCAGGGGACAATCCTTCAGTCGTTCGAAGGTGATGCGACAGGTATCGCACAGAAAAAAGCCGAAGAGAGAAACTACTCAAACTTTAACTCTTATACGGCAACAGTTGCATCATGGAGGGTGAAAAAACCCGTATTCAACATCGATGTATGTATCGACTGTCAAAACTGCTGGGTATGGTGTCCGGACAGCTCTATCCTCTCAAGGGACAAGCAGATGCTGGGTATCGACTACGATCACTGTAAGGGGTGCGAGGTATGTGTGGAAGTATGTCCGACAAACCCTAAATCACTCTTGATGTTCAGTGAATATACTCCGCTGGATGAGGCGTTGTCTCAGTGGCCAGAGAAAAAGAAAAAAGAAGAGAAGTAAGGAACAGGTATGGCAGAAAAATACGATTTGCAAGAAAGAGAAGTATGGGATGGTAACTTCGCCGCTTCTCAGGCGTTAAGACAGGCACAGGTAGATGTTGTTGCGGCGTATCCTATTACGCCTTCTACACCGATCGTTGAAAACTACGGTAGCTACGTAGCAAACGGTTATATTGACGGTGAGTTCGTAATGGTGGAGTCTGAGCATGCTGCGATGTCAGGATGTGTCGGTGCATCTGCAGCCGGCGGACGTGTCTCTACAGCGACTTCATCACAAGGTTTTGCATTGATGACAGAGGTACTTTACCAGGCATCAGGGATGAGACTTCCGATCGTGCTCAACGTGGTCAACAGAGCACTTGCTTCTCCGCTGAACGTACGTGGTGACCATGCCGATATGTACCTTGGACGTGACTCCGGCTGGATCCAGCTTGATGCGTTTAACGCACAGGAAGCATATGACCTGGCGCTTTGTGCATTCAGGATCGGTGAACACCATGACGTAAGACTTCCGGTGATGGTACACCAGGACGGTTTCATTACATCACACACGGCACAAAACGTATACCCTCTCTCTGATGAGGTAGCATATAATTTTGTCGGCGATTTCAAGCCGGTAGATGATATGCTTGACTTCTCAAGACCGGTAACGTACGGTGCACAGACAGAAGAAGACTGGCACTTTGAGCACAAAGCGAGACAACACAAAGCATTGATGGATTCCCGTCCTATCATTGACGCAGTCTTCGCCGACTTTGAAAAGGTATCAGGTAGAAAATACAACAGAGTTGAGTCTTACGATATGGAAGATGCTGAAGTAGCGATCGTGGCACTTGGTACGACCGTTGAGACAGCGAGAGTGGCAGCAAAAGAGCTGAGAGCCGAAGAGGGTATCAAGGCAGGTGTAGTTGCGATCAGATGTTTCAGACCGTTCCCGTTTGATAACGTCAGAGATGCCCTTGAAAATGTAAAATCAGTGGCAGTACTTGACAGATCAAGCCCGGGCGGTGCAATGGGTGCATTCTACAACGAAGTATCCGCAGCGCTTTATACAACGGCAAACAGACCGCTGGTAACAAACTTTATCTACGGTCTTGGCGGGCGTGACTTCTCTATCGCTGAAGCGAAAAGAATCTTTAAAGAGCAGAAAGCACACGCTGATGCCGGGCACATTACAACAGATATCCAACAGTTCTCTGGCCTTAGAGGACCACACCTTGGATTCTTCCAAACGAAAAGAGGTTAATTATGGCAATTACATCAATTAAAAACTTAAAAGAATTTTCAACGAACAATGACAGGTTTGAAGGGGCGCATACTCTCTGCCCTGGTTGTGCGCACTCTATGATCGTCAGAGAGCTTATGAACTGTACAGATGACAACCTTGTAATCTCTTCAAACACAGGGTGTCTCGAGGTATCTACAGCGGTTTATCCATTCACTTCGTGGGATACTTCATGGATCCATATCGGGTTTGAGAATGCTGCGACAGCGGTTTCCGGAGCGGAAGCGATGCACAAAGCGCGTAAGAGAAAAGGTACACTCAAAGACAACGATGCTCCGGTAAAATTCGTAGCATTCGGCGGTGACGGATCGACTTATGATATCGGTTTCCAATGGCTGTCCGGTGCAGTAGAGAGAGGCCATGACTTTACGTATATCTGTCTGGATAATGAAAACTATGCAAACACAGGTGGTCAGAGATCTTCGGCAACACCTATCGGTGCGACAACTACAACAGCACAGGCAGGTTCACACTCTTACGGTAAGAAAGAGAAGAAAAAAGATATGGTAGCGATCATGGCGGCACACGGTGCACCGTATGTCGCACAGCTTGCACCGAACAAGTGGAAGGCTATGGCGAAAGGTTTCCAAAAAGCATTGGAAACTGAAGGACCATGTTTCATCAACACGGTATCTCCATGCTGTACGGAGTGGAAGTTTGACCCGAAAGATACGATCGGTATCACTGACCTGGCAACAGATTCACTGATGTTCCCGATCTATGAGATCATTGACGGTCATGAGCTTAACATTCTTTACAGACCAAAGAATATTATCGGTGTTGAAGAGTATATGGGTGCGCAAGGGCGTTATAAACACCTCTTCAAACCAGAGAACAGACATATCATTGACAAAGTACAACAAGATGTGAATGAGTACTGGGATTACCTACAGAGAAGAGAAGAAGCAAGAATCTAATCTCTCTTCTCTTCTTTACTTTATCGAACGGAAAATTCCGTTCGATGATCAACTCCTTTTCATCTCTTCCCATATTTCTTTACCTTCAGCCTATTTAACTATTCTTCTATTCTTACGTTCTAAAAACATTTTTTTAATCACTCTTGACAGAAATTTTTATGGCGATTCATACGTTTGTGCATAGACGACAGATCGAAGCGATCATTCGGAGATTAAAAACGTAACAAAGAGAGCGGGAGTGCAGATTATTTCTGATATACATCTAATTTTCATACTCTGATGCTATAATCAGAAAAAAATTGAGGATTTATCATGCCATTACTGGACAGTTTTACAGTAGACCATACCAAGATGAAGGCCCCTGCGGTACGTGTGGCAAAGAAGATGAGCAGCCCCAGCGGCGATGCGATCACAGTCTTTGATCTGAGGTTCACCCAGCCCAACAAAGAGATGCTTTCCGAAAAAGGGATCCATACTTTGGAACATCTCTTTGCGGGCTTTATGAGGGAGCATCTCAACAGCGAGGATGTGGAGATTATCGATATCTCTCCTATGGGATGTCGTACCGGCTTCTATATGTCTCTACTGGGTACGCCGAAGAAAAAAGAGGTGGCGAAAGCGTGGAAAAAGTCGATGGAAGATATACTGGGAGTGAAGAGCGAAGCGGATATCCCCGAACTGAACATCTATCAGTGCGGGACCTGCAAGATGCACTCGCTCAAGGAGGCAAAAGAGATCGCTCAAAAAGTGTTGGATGAAGGCATCGGTACGATGAGCAATAAAAAACTGAAAATGAGCAAAAAACAGCTTCAAAAGGCTGCGACATGCTGATCCTCATTCCTGTAGAGAGCGATAAAGGCATCGAGTCCAGGATCACGACAGTGGCAGGGATGAAAAAGTGGGCACTGGTTGATTTTGATGAAGGGGAGGCACAGTCGATCACTTTTCATGATGACAGGACGCAGAGCGGTGCAGAGTGGATCGATTTCGTGATCCTGGAAAACCGTTTTGAAAATGCGATGGATTTTATGAATGAAGGGATGATGTGCCTTGCGCGCCGCGAAGAGGAGACGATCGAGGAGATACTCTCTGCATTCAAGTTCAAAGAACTCGATGAGATCGGGTTTTAGTACAGGAAGGAGTCACGGGAGTGGGCAGCGGATACAATGAGTCACTGAGGGGACAGAAAGAGGTGATCGTCACCGAAGACGGTTCTGTGACGCTCTACTCCAAAGAGTTCGACCAGGCATACCACTCTACAAAGGACGGAGCGTTGAGAGAGTCGCTGCAAAAGCATGTGATTCCCGCCTTTGCCTTGCAGAAAGAGAAAGAGCAGCTGACGATCCTGGATATCTGTTTTGGCCTGGGGTATAACACTCTGGCAACGCTTTACTACGTCAAGTCCAACCATCTCAATACAAAGATCCATATCCTCTCTCCCGAGTTTGACCGGGAACTTGTCGAGTCGCTTGCAACGTTTGAATATCCAAAAGAGTTTGATATGCTCCGGCCGATCATACAAGAGCTCTCTGAAAACTTCTGCTATGAGGATGAACAGTTCAGGATCGAAGTGCTTATCGGCGATGCCAGAGAAGTGATCCCTCAGATCAGAGAGAAGATCGATATCGTCTACCAGGATGCTTTCAGTCCCAAGCAGAACCCTCTGCTCTGGACGAGAGAGTACTTCAGGGATATCCGGGCGATCTGCAAGGATGATGCGGTCATTACAACCTACTCTACCGCGATCGCTACGCGTATGGGGTTGCATGAAAACGGCTTTGAGATCTTTCTCTACTGCGGCGAAGATGCCAGACGCTCAACGATCGCCAGCCCGAAGATGATCGAGGGGCTGGAGTATGTCGATATGGAGCTGAAAAAAGAGAGGAACCTGGAGGCAAGAAGTCTTAGAGACGCTGACTATACGGCGATATAAAGCGCCAGCCACAGGGTGCCTTGCTTGGTGGCAACTACCTCGTGGGCCGTATGTGCAGGGATATGGAGGAACTCTCCTCTGTTGAGCGTTTTCAGTTCTGTTTCTATCCTGAGCGTCGCTGCTCCTTCCAGGAGAATCACCCACTCATCCACCTCCTGACAATAGAGTTTCGGTTCGAGACGGTCTGAACTTACGATGCGGCTGACGGTAAGTCTGTCATTTTCAAAAAGCGTGGTAAAAGATTCGCCTTCAGTGGGTATTTCATAGTCAAAAAAGTTCATCAGTAGCTCATCTGAATCGCATCGACTTCATCCCAGCCCATCGGTTTTTTCCTCTTCCTGTGCGAAAGAATATGGTCGATATAGCGTGCAAAGAGGTCGGTCTCTATATTGAGGGTGGTGCCGACTTTATAGTGTTTCATCAGTGTCTCATTGAGTGTATGCGGGATGATCGTCAGGCGGAAACTCTCCTCATGGACATCATTGACAGTTAAAGAGATGCCGTCAATCGTGATGGAGCCTTTGGGTACGATATGGGCGATGTATCTGGGGTCTACCTTGATGATGAAATCGGTGGCATTCTCTCTCGGGGTGATCTTTGCTACCGTCCCCACACAGTCGACATGCCCTTGTACGATATGCCCCTCGAAGCGGTCACTCATTTTCATCGCCGGTTCCATATGCACTTCCCCGGTGATCTTCGACTCGTCGATGATCGAGCGTGTCTCATCCGCAAGTTCCAGGTCAAATCCGTCATTGTTGACCTTGATGACGGTCAGACATACCCCGTTGATCGCGATGGAGTCTCCCAGCTTGGCTTTGTGTTTGGAACGGATCGTCAAAATATTGTTGCGATAGCTTTTGACAGTGGCGATTTCACGGATAAGACCTGTAAACATAGTACCTCAATATATTTGGATATAATTCGATAATTATAGCAAAATATATTTTGCTCTCGTTCCCAACGTCCCGTTGGGAATGCATACTTCACTTTTGGAAACAGATAAGCTTCCATGACGCTGACAATCGGATATGCATTCCCACTCAGGAGAGTGGGAACGAGGGAGAATTGATGGAGAATTCAATGAATTACGAAGTAATAGTGATCGGTGGCGGCCATGCGGGTATCGAAGCGGCATTGGCTTCAGCACGGATGGGGATGGATACACTGCTGATCACGATATTGGCAGAGCAGATCGGTGCATCATCCTGCAACCCTGCCATCGGCGGACTGGCGAAGGGGCACCTCGTACGCGAAGTTGATGCCCTCGGCGGCGAGATGGGGCTGTGTACGGACAAAACGGGTATCCAGTTCCGTACACTGAATGCTTCCCGTGGGCCGGCAGTGCGGGGAACCAGAGCGCAGATCGATATGGATGCCTACCGGATCTATATGCGAAACGTCGTGCTCAACACAGCAAACCTGGATGTCAAGCAGGAGATCGCAGAAGGGCTGATCATCGAAGAGAACGTGGTCAAGGGTGTGACGACACAGCTTGGAAACGAGTACAGGGCACCCAAAGTGATCATCACTGCGGGGACATTCCTCAACGGACTGATCCATATCGGCGAGAAGAAGCAGACAGCAGGAAGACAGGGGGAGTTCGCTTCTGTCAAACTGGCTGAGTATCTTAAAGGGCTGGGGCTTGAGATCGGAAGGTTGAAGACAGGCACCTGTGCAAGGGTTGATGGCAAAAGTATCGACTTCAGTGTGATGGAGGAGCAGCCCGGTGACGTTCCTCCCCCTCCGTTTTCATTCCGTACGGACAGAGCGACATTCAACCCGAAACAGCTGCCGTGTTATGTGACCTACACCAATGAAACGACCCATGATATCATCGAGAGCAACTTCTACCGTGCTCCGCTCTTCTCCGGACAGATCGAGGGGATGGGGCCGAGGTATTGCCCCAGTATCGAAGACAAGATCAACCGTTTCAGAGACCGCCCGCGCCACCAGATCTTTGTGGAACCCCAAACGATGGAGGCGACCGAGTTCTATATCAACGGGATGAGTACATCCCTGCCGACCGATGTGCAGCTGGATATGATCCGCTCGGTGGAGGGGATGGAACATGCGAAGATCGTCCGTTACGGCTATGCGATCGAATACGACTATCTCTATCCAACAGAGCTGAAGCATACACTGGAGACCAAGAAGATCGAAGGACTCTACTTCGCCGGACAGGTCAACGGTACGACAGGATACGAGGAGGCGGCTGCACAGGGGCTTATGGCGGGTATCAACGCGGCGCTGAGCCTGCAGGGGAAAGAACCTCTGATACTCAGACGCGATGAAGCCTATATCGGGGTTCTGATCGATGACCTGGTGACGAAGGGGACAAGGGAGCCCTACCGTATGTTCACGAGCCGTGCCGAGTACAGGCTGCTCCTGCGCGAGGACAATGCCGATATGAGGCTCTCTCACTACGGCAAGGAGCTCGGGCTCTTGGATGAAGCGTATCTCGAAAAGTTTGAGGCAAAACGTGCCGATATCGAGGAGGCACTCGGCTTTTTGCGGGAGAACTTTGTGACACCGACCAAAGAGTTCCTTGCACAGCTCGAAGAGATAGGCGCGGTCAAGATCAATGATAAAACAGCCTGGATGGATGTGATCGGCCGCGGGGATTTTGACAGAGAGAAACTGATCACGCTTCTGCCGGAGTTTGACAAGTACAGTGACGAGGTGGTGGAGCAGATACTGATCGAAGCGAAGTACAGCCGCTATATCGAAAACCAGTTCAAGCAGATCGATAAAATGAAAGATATGCTCAAAGTGAAGATCCCTGAGGATTTTGTATACAGAAGTGTATCCGGCCTGAGCAATGAAGTGGTAGAGAAGCTCGAAAAGGCAACCCCTCCGACACTCTTCGCCGCATCAGAGATCTCGGGTATCACACCGGCTTCCCTGGAGATCCTGCATGTCCATATCAGGATGAGACAGAAACAGAAAAACAAATAGAAGTTTTCAGAGAATTTTGGTATAACGACATAGAGAAATAGAAAAACAAGGATAAGAGATGTTGTACTACTATGCAAACAGCGGGCATAAGATCGGTCTCGACAGGGTTAAAAGGGCAGTCGCATTGTTAAAGGTGTTGAACGAGAAAGGTGTTGAGACAAGACTTTTGGTTAACGATTTCAGGGCGGGATTGGCGGCTAGAGAACTGGGGTTGCGTGACTATGTGACGATAGAGGGGGTCATGGATATCGATGCGATCGCCGATACTGGGGATAGTATCATCATGGATACCCCAGAAGATGACAGGGGTCGTATCGAGAAGTACTGCTCAGACTTTTCACATGTATTCCGTTTTGCCAACAGTGCGGAGGATGAAGTACGGGTGAGCGAAGTACTCTTCAGGCCTGAGTGCGGGGATGAGAGCTGTATAGAGGCACTCATTGTCGACAGTATGTATGAGAGTGAACCCAAAGAGGAGAGGGTGCTTTTTTTCCTCTCCGATGCGGACTATGACAAAGTGATCCTGGGCCATAGCGAATTTTTTCAGGATTCGGGCATGGAACTGCTGCTTGGGAACTACTTTTTTGTGAAGTATGAGGATGAGTTGGCAAAACTCTTTGATACACTGCATGAAGCTGAGGAGTATGAAGAGCTCCTTAAAACCTCTTCTCATGTCGTCACAGCATCGGGGCAGACGGCCCTGGAAGCCCATGCATGCGGCGCGAACGTTGTTTATATCAACACACCAAGAGAAGAGATCATCCCGCTTTCGGTGATCAAGGGGCTTGGTATACCGGTGGTAGAAGGTTTTGACAGGGCTGCCTATGAAGCAGTGAAGAGAAACCAAAAAAGTGAAAAAAATCTGATGCATTCTGCGGAGGAAATAGCAAATAAAGTGATAGGTGAACTTAAAAATTAGTTTAAATTATGATAAATATTAGGAGTTCCATACTCCTAATTTACGCTTTGTAACATCTTTGCAGCATGTTACGGTAAATATACCTCTTTTCCCCCATACAATTATATTTAAATCTAATATAGTCTATAATAAGTGGTTAAATTATACAATCAAGGAAAGGAGTAAGTATGAAAGAGCAAGGTCGTAGAGACTTTATGGGTATGGCTCTTGGCGGCTTCACTGCATTGGGTGGCTTAGGTGCACTCTATGCAATGAAGCGCAGCTGGGACCCATTGCCTAGCGTAAAAGCAGCGGGTTTCACTACAATTGATCTAAGTGCTGCACAGGAAAATGTGCTTAACATAGAGAAGTGGAGAGGAAAACCGATTTTTGTACTTAAAAAAACAGCGGATATGAAAGCAGATGACAGGGATGTGGTAGTGGGGTCTGACAGATTCCATATATCTATCGGATTATGTACACACCTTGGGTGTATCCCGGCATATCTACCGGGTGAAAAGATCTTCAGATGTGCCTGTCACGGTGGGGAGTTCGATACTTCAGGTCACGAGATATTCGGACCGCCGCCAAGTCCGCTTGAGATCCCTCCGTTCAAACTAGAGGGAACAACGATCGTTCTTGGAGAAGAGGGACCTGAGTTTAAGAAAATGAAAGACGCCGGTCTAATAGCATAAAGGAGAGAAGATGGCAAAATTTGATGAAAACGCAAGACCTTTCTCCGAGAAATGGTTAGACGAACGTTTAGGGGTTGTGACACTTAAAAAAGTACTTTCAACCGAGTATTGGATTCCAAAAGATATCAACTTCCTTTGGGCGATGGGTATGGTACTGGCTGCAACATTCGGCCTGCTGCTGATTTCAGGGATATTCCTTTTGATGTACTACAAGCCGGATGCAGCACTGGCATTTGATTCCGTAAACTATACGATCATGACAGAAGTGGGGTACGGATGGCTCTGGAGACATATTCATGGTGTCGGTGCATCGATAGTATTTTTGATCATCTATATCCATATGTTCACAGGTATCTACTATGGTTCATACAAGAAGGGTAGAGAGATGATCTGGATCTCCGGTATGCTTCTTTTCGTGGTATTTTCAGCTGAAGCGTTCTCCGGATATATGCTTCCATGGGGGCAGATGAGTTACTGGGCCGGTATGGTTATTACCAACCTTTTCTCCGGTGGATCGCTTGAAGCATATGGACTGGTTGAGTGGATCAGAGGGGATTATGTTCCCGGTGATGCGTTCCTGACAAGATTCTTTATGCTTCACGTACTTCTTCTTCCGCTGGTGATCATCGGGTTGATCGTACTGCACTTCGGTACATTGAGACTTCCGCACGTAAATAATCAAAAAGGTGAAGAGATCGACTTTGAAGAGGCTGCAGAGCTTTATAAAGCAGGGAAGAAAAAAGAGTCAAAAGTGATTCCTTTCAACCCGGTATTCTTGAGTAAAGATGTATTTGTAATGGGTGTCTACTTTATCCTGTTCTTCTACCTTGTCTTCTTCCACTTTAACTTTGCGATGGATCCGGTGAACTTTGACCCGGCAGACGGACTTAAAACGCCTCCGCATATTTATCCTGAGTGGTACTTCCTGTGGAGCTATGAGATCCTTAGACCGTTTAACAAAGACCTTGGTTTGATCGCATTCGGAATTGCTCAGATTGCACTGTTCTTCCTTCCATTTATCGATAGAAGCCCAAATGTTGCTCCTGCACATAAAAGAGGCTTGTTTAATTTATGGTTCTGGGTATTGCTTGCAGACATGATTGTGCTGACGATTCTAGGTAAACTACCTCCAGAAGGTATCTATAATGATCTAGGATTGGTCGCAGCGATTGTCTTCTTGCTTCTTGGACCTGCACTCTTTGTAATCACAAAGATGGAAAAAAAGATATAAGGGAGTTGGAAGCATGAAAGAATTAAAAGTATTAGCAGTAGTTGTATTTTTCTCACTTTTAGTCTACTGGGGAGTTGAACCTTTTGCTCATGGGCAGATGCATAAACATGTAGATGGTGACAACTTTGCGTATAGTGACCTCCCTGAGATCACTAAAAAGGGAGATGCGGTGAACGGTGGCAACCTTGTAATGGGTGCCGGTGCATGTCTCGGTTGTCACTCGATCAAGTCTCAGGGGATGCCTGCACCTATGGATGCAGGCACCGCTGCGGCATCTTATGGTGTAAACCCGCCTGATTTGAGCAATATCGGTGCACTTTATGATGAGAAGTTCCTAGCCGCATTGATCAAAAACCCTGCACATGCATTGAATGTAGAGCACAAGTTTGATCCTGCTGCAGGTAAAATGCACCCGATGGTTGCATTTTATGGCGCAGGAGGAGATATCGACCAGGAAGTAGCGGATATGGTAGCTTACTTTAAGTCTATCGCGCCAAAAGAGCTTTCTGCTAAAGAAGCATTTGATAATGCTTGTGGTAGATGTCATGCGATGAGATATGATAAGTATACTCAGCTTGGTGACACACCGGAGTTCAAATATGAGAAAGATGCATTGGCATATCAGATCAAAGTACTTGAGTACCAAGATCATCTGAAAGCGTATATGGGTAAACTCCCACCGGATCTTTCGATGATTATCAGAGCGAGAAGTGCACACTTCCTTGAGACTTTTGTTGAGAATCCTCAAACACAGCTTCCTGGTACATCCATGCCAAGAGTTGGTTTGAGTAAAGAAGGGTATGAGAAGGTTGAGGCTTACCTTACAGAGATCGGTGATCCAAGCAAACCGCAAAGAGAAGCACTTGGGCCATGGGTCCTTGGATTCTTCGTGATCTTCTCGATTCTTGCCTTCCTGTGGAAGAAGTATCAGTGGAGAGACTTACACTAATTAGAACGTGAATAGGGCAAAGCCCTCTTCACTACGCTGACGCTGTGTCCTCTTCGGCAGAGTGCCCACGCGACTGGTCGCTAAAAGGACGCAAGAGGGCAAAGCCCTCTTTGAGCCTATAGCGGTGCCTTTGGCATATCGCTTTCGGTTTCGAACTTACAAAAGCAAAGCAGTTTGCTTTTGCTTCACAGTTCTCATGCTGACGCTGAGTTTTCCTCAGCGGAAAGCTCGCGCGACTGGTCGCTTTAGCGGCTAGCCGCTTTTTTTAACTTTGTTTTACCCTTTAAATTTTTTCAAAATACTTGACAAACTGATTCTGGTATGTAAAATCTATTCACTATTCACTATTCACTATTCACTATTCACTATTCACTATTTATGCCGTTTATCCTATTTTTATCTAGTTTTGGATACCCTACAAAAAATTTATCTCAAAATGTTACTTTTTTGAGAATCATGGATATGCAATGCTAATAGATGGACACGGACGTACGGTTAACTATCTTCGTATCTCAGTGACAGAACGATGTAATTTCAGATGCCAGTACTGTATGCCTGAAAAACCCTTCTCGTGGGTACCCAAAGAGAATCTGCTCAGTTTCGAAGAGCTCTTTCTGTTTGTAAAGGTAGCGATTGACGAAGGGGTGAACAAGATCAGGCTTACCGGCGGGGAGCCGCTGCTCAGAGAGGATCTGGATAAGTTTATCAAAATGATCTCCGATTATAAACCTGATATTGATCTTGCGATCACCACAAATGCTTATCTGCTCCCTGCTGCTGCACAGAGGCTCAAGGATGCAGGACTGAAACGGCTCAATATCTCTCTTGATTCGCTCAAAGCTGATGTCGCGGCGAAGATCGCGGGCAAGGATGTATTGGGTGAAGTCCTTAAGGGGATCGATAAGGCGCTTGCGGTCGGGCTTAAGGTCAAGATCAATATGGTACCGCTGAAGGGTATCAATGAGGATGAGATACTTGATGTCATGGATTACTGCAAGGCGCGCGGGATGAAAGTGCGTTTTATCGAGTATATGGAAAATGAACATGCGGACAGGGCACTTCGTGGGATGCACGGAAGAGAGATCCTCGCAAAAGTCAAAGAGCGCCATACGATCAAGGCACTTGGACGTGAGGGAGCAAGCCCTTCGTTCAACTACCTGCTTGATGACGGGTACGAGTTCGGGCTGATCGACCCGCATAAACATGACTTCTGCGAAAACTGTAACCGTATCCGGCTGACTGCCGAAGGTTTCCTGATCCCGTGCCTCTACTTCGATGAGGCGATGAGTATTGCAGAACATGTAAAAAAAGGCGATGTGGCAAGTGCGGCGGGTGTATTGGCTCAGGTGCTGAAAGATAAGCCCAAAGAGAACCGATGGACCGAAGAGGAGCTTGAGGACAGAGAAGTCTCCAAGCGAGCATTCTATGAGACCGGCGGGTGATCGTTTTGCGATCAAACAAAAAATAAACAATGAGGAATATATCTATGCAGTACGGCAGCTGCCCTTTTTTTGAAAAAAGAGTAAAGGATGATAAAAGTTTTTCGAAGAAAAACCTACAAAAACTCCTCACTCCTCACTCCTCACTCCTCACTGAAACAAGGAGTCTTCCTTGTTTTATCTAAGCGAAGAGTTTTTCTCTATCCAGGGGGAAGGAAAATACGCAGGCGTACCTTCCTACTTTTTGCGGACTGCGGGGTGCAATCTGAATTGTCCCGGGTTTGGTGCACGCTATGAGGTCAACGGGGAGGTACGGTATGGATGCGATACCTATTTTGCCGTAGATAAAGGGTTTTCCAAGTCATGGAAAAAGATCGAACAAGCCTCCGAGCTTATAGAGAAGCTTAAAGCGGAGTTTGAAGAGATCGGATATCTCCCGCATGTCGTGATGACGGGCGGAGAACCGCTGCTCTACTATAAAGATGAAACTTTTTATGGGGTAGTAGAGTGGCTGGTTGATAGCGGTATCGAGGTGACGTTCGAGACCAACGGGACGGTCGAGATGGATTTTGCAGCCTATCCGGCATATGGCTCCTGTATCTTCTCCTTGTCGCTCAAACTTTCCAACTCCGGCGAACCCAAGGCGAAGCGTATCCTGCCGAATGCGCTGAAGGCGATCGAGAGATCGGCGAAAGAGGCGTTTTTGAAATTCACGATCGATGCACCGTTGATCGGGAGTACAGCACTCCAAGAGATCGAAGAGATCAGGGAGATCGTTCCCGGGTTGACGGTGTACTGTATGCCCGTAGGGGAGAGCCGCGAGACGATCTGCAGGAATGACAAAGCAGTGTTCGGATTTTGTATGGAGCACAACTTTCGCTATAGTGACAGACTGCATATCCGTGTCTTTGATACGACACAAGGGGTATAGTTCAAATACTTTGTATTTGAAAGTGAAGAGCGAGGAGTGAAGAGTGAGGAATTATGGTATGCTTTTCTTAGAAAAGCTTTGATTGGAATAGAACGATGATCATACGGAAATTGTTTAAATTTGAAAATGCCCATATCGTGCGGGGATGTACGACGCAGCGGTGCAGCCAGAATATCCACGGGCACTCCTACAAGGTTGAAGTGCTCCTGGAATCCAACTACCTTGATGCGGGGCAGATGGTCTATGATTTCGGGTTGACAAAACTGACGATCAAAGAGCTGATCGATTCGTTTGACCACAGCATTACCCTATGGAGCGGGGATGATGCCGCCTATCTTCAGGCGATGAAAACCCACAGTGCCAGATGGGTCGAACTGCCGGTCTCCCCTTCTGCCGAACAGTTCAGCCGTGTAATCTATCTGATCGTTGAACGTATCCTGGAGTGTACCTCGATGCAAAATGAGGAGAGGGAGGTGAAGCTCAACAGCATTATCGTGCATGAGACCGATACCGGGTATGCACAGGGATTCGGGGAGGATGCCCACAGTCCGCTCATGGGAGAGATCAGGCTTGAGGAGATCATCTTCTCCGCACAGGTGCAAAAAGAGTGGAGCGATCCGGAAATCTGGCAAAAACTTCTGAAAAGAGCGAAAATCATCAACCCCACAATTGTTTAACGATTTTACTCTATAATGATTTATAAACCATAATTAAAAGGAAAGATGATGAAAAAAACAGTATTGTTTTCAATGATAGCGGCTACGGTACTTTTTACAGGATGTAGCGAAGAGACGAAAAAAGCGGCAAGTGAAACCGCAACAGCAGCAAAAGAGACAACACAATCCGCGGTAAAAGATGCAAAAGAAGCGGTAAAAGAAACAGCCGAAAAAGCTGTAGAGACCAGCAAAGAAGTGGCACAAAAAGCGAAAGAAAAAGCAACAGAGGCCGTAGAAGCGACAAAAGAAGCAGTGGCTCCTGCTGCAGAGGCTGTAACCGAGAGTACAGAAGAGGCAGCTTCACCGAAGGAAGAAACAGCTCCTGCAGCTGAAAGTTCAGAGCAGGCAGCTGCATCAGCGACTGCGGATGGCGAAGCGGGCAAAGCACTCTATGCGAAGTGTGCAGCCTGCCATGGAGCTGACGGAAAAACAAAGGCACTCGGCAAGTCTGAGATCATTGCGGGTCAAAATGCTGTAGATCTTGAGACAAAGATAGCAGAGTATAAAGCCGGCACGAGAAATGTGAACGGTATGGGTGCGATGATGAAAGCGCAGGTTGCTATGATGAGCGATGAGGATATCAAAGCAGTAGCAGCATATATTGCGACGTTTTAATATATAACGGGTCTGTTCTTTTGGAACAGGCTCAACCTTTCAAATTGCACCTCTTCTTCTTTCATCGTCTTTATACTTCATTTTATTCCATATGCCATACATAAAACTTTCGAGAAAAATTTTAGATTTATATATTCTGGATAGAATTCGCATTTAAAAATAGATGGATTATGACAAAACATTTGACGCAACTTCAGCTTATTGTATTGACGAGTACCTTTCTTGTACTCTTTGATAACTATACATTCTTTCACAATGCGGCCGAGATCTATCCCATCGGTGAAAATATTCCTTTTTTACTTTCTCTGGGTGTAGTGTTGGCGGCATTGACCACGCTGATTTTCTCGCTTTTCAGTTCAAGATACACCACCAAGACGATCTTAATCACGGTCGTTCTGGTCTCTTCGCTGACAAACTATTTTATGCATACCTACCACATAGTGATCGACAGTGAGATGATCCGCAATACCGTTCAAACCAATCTGAATGAATCTTTGGATCTTTTGACACTGAAGCAGTCAGGGTATTTTCTTTTTTTGGGAGTGCTTCCTTCCTGGCTTATCTATCGTTCAAAGGTTGCCTATAGGCCGCTAGGGACAGAACTGACAGCCAAAATAAAAGTGATTGGAGTTTCGCTTCTGATGATTCTGGGGACGGTGTTTCTTTTCAGCAAACACTATACTTCGTTCTTCAGAGAGCATAAGCCGTTGAGGTATATGACAAATCCTACCTATTGGATCTATTCTGTCGGAGAGTATATCGGAAAGACTTACGGAGAGGGGCCGGTCAGTGTCAAGCGCATTGGCGAAGATGCAACCGTGCTGAGAGAGAAGAGTGATAGGCCGAAGATCGTCATCATGGTTGTGGGAGAAGCCGCAAGAGCAGATCACTTCAGCCTGAATGGTTACCATAGAGAGACCAACCCGCTTTTGTCAGAACAGGATATCATCAACCTCCCCAATGTCTCCTCCTGCGGCACCTCTACCGCGGTCTCGGTACCCTGTATGTTTTCTCTTTTTGAAAGAAACGAGTACAGTTACCAAAAAGGGATCTCTACGCAGAATGTTCTGGATGTACTCGGTCATACCGATGAAATCGCTATCCTTTGGAGGGACAATAACTCCGATAGCAAGGGGGTCGCCCTCAGGGTGCCTTATGAGGATTACAGGACTCCTGAACACAATCCGATCTGCGAAGAAGGCGAGTGCCGTGACGAGGGAATGCTGCAGGGGTTGGAGCACTATATCGCACAAAATCAGCATAAAGATATCCTGATCGTGCTGCACCAGATGGGGAACCACGGACCAGCCTACTATAAACGATATCCCAAACGCTTTGAGAAGTATACGCCTGTGTGCCAAACGAACCAGGTTGAGCAGTGCTCAAGAGAAGAGATCAGCAATGCGTATGACAATGCACTGTGCTATACCGATCATTTTTTAAATGAAACGATCGAGTTTCTTAAAAAATATGAGAAGACGCACGCTGCAGCAATGCTCTATATGAGTGACCATGGTGAAAGTTTGGGAGAGCATGGCATTTATCTGCATGGGATGCCATATTTTATGGCACCGGCGTCACAAACGCACGTGGGTGCAGTGATGTGGTTGAATGCAAGTTTCAAAGAGGAGAGAAAGATTCAGCAGTTCCTCAAGAGAAAGGATCAGCCATATTCGCACGATCATCTCTTTCATACGCTACTGGGACTTTTTGATGTAGATACGGATCTCTATAGGCCATCCAGAGATATCCTTTCTACTCTCCAGTGATCTACAAAGATCACAAACCGCTTAGCGGTTCATCAGATCGACACTTTTTTCTGCGCAGGCTTCCCATCTGATAGGGATCATTTTGACCGTGCTGTTTTTTGCCAGTTCAGTGATCTGCGGACTGAGGAGTATCATCCCGTCGGCTTTCTGCATTGGTGAGACCATGCCCGGTTTTTGATCGTGGAGGGGGGTGAATGACTCCCCGTCAAATGTTCCCAGCAGTGCTGTGGTTTTGCCCCCTTTGAGTTTCAGCCCTTCTCCCAGGAAAGTGGTGATCGTCGCATGGCGCGCATCCGCTCTCCCGCTCATTTTGCGGATAATCGCTCTGAGAAAGAGCTCATAGTTGACCATTGAGGCAAGCGGATTGCCGGGGAGGTTGACCACCGCGGTTCTTCCTATCGTTCCGAAAACCGTCGGACGTCCCGGCTTGATATCGACTGCCTGGAAGTGTATCTGCATCCCAAGGTTGGTAAACGCCTCTTTGGTAAAATCTTTATCGCCTACGCTGACCCCGCCGCTTGTGATGATAATATCCGCATCCAGTACGGAAGCGATGGAGTCCTGGAGTGCTTCAAGCGTATCGACACTGGAGCGGATGAAGCGCACCTCGCATCCCAGTTCTTTGCATCTGGTGAGAAACATCGGGGAGTTGGAGTTGTAAAGCTGGTGGTCTTCGATCTTTTCAAAATGGGGGCGGAGCTCATCGCCTGTCCCGAAGATCGCGACCTTGATCCTGCGGCTTACCGTGATATGCGTGACCCCCTGTGAGGCGAGCGACGCAACACTATAGGCGTTGATTACCTCTCCTTGGTGCAGGTAGCTTGTGCCCTTGGCGATATCCTCTCCGGCAAGACGGATGAAGTTCCCCATTTTGATCTTGCCGGGCAGGGTAACTTTCTCCTGGTCGATCGTCACCTCCTCGATCGGTACGATCGCTTCACACCCTTTGGGGACAGGTGCGCCTGTCATGATCCTGATCGCCTGGCCTGCTCTAAGCTCCATGGCAGGGTTATCCCCCGCATAGATCACCTGAGTAGAGCGTACCGTAGCGCCGGCATCGGAGACTTTTACCGCATAGCCGTCCATCGCGGAGTTGTCAAACCTTGGGAGATTGAACTGTGCACAATAGGAGTCCAGTGCTACACGGCCGACCGAGTCTTCTATGGGGATGATCTCGCCGTCCAAAGGGGTGACCTTCTCATGGATGAGATCGAGTGCCTGGGAGATGGTTACGAGCATAATAAACCTTCTTGTATGAGTTATGGGGATTATAACAAATTAGAGTATAATTCCGATTATTTACAGAAGGATATTTTGATGATCGAAACGATTTTGATGACACATAGTCTGCTGACCAAACTCTTTTTGGGATTCCTGGTCGGAGGGCTCTTTATGCCGATGATGACCGCAAAAAATCCGCAGTCACTGAAAAAAGTCAGTCTGATCTATACCTTTATCTTCCAGGCTATCATTACGATGATCGCGTTTGCGGGACTGGTGGCAATGGTCGTGGGGGAATACCCTATGAGCCTGGCGATCATCCTGATGATCGTGATCTGGGCGGTGATGATGTATATAGAGATACGCAAACACAAACTGGTCAAGATCGCCAACCTTGAGAATCCTGTAACCTATAAGCTGATCAGGGGAGTGTTTGTCAAGGTCGGTATCGTGCAGATACTTCTGGTAGCTGCGATGGTTGTATTGATGGTGTTAAAGGCGAAGGGTGTTATATCTCTATAATACTTTAGCAGGGCAGCCTTCACTGATGCTGGAGGGGGATGATCACCGTTATATTTTCAAGGTGCGCAGGCACAAGGCGGAGGATACCCTTTACCTGCGCAACCTGGAGGATGGTCTGATCCATCGCTACCTGATCACATATATGGACAAACGCAGTGCGACACTGATGCTCCAGGAGAGTCAGGTGCTTGAAGTGAAAGCCAGGCGGGATCTGCATATAGGATGGTGTATGATCGATCCCAAGAGTGTGGAGAGAGTGCTCCCCTCGCTCAATGAGATGGGAGTGGCGAAGATCACCTTCATCTACTGTGCCCGTTCGCAAAAAAGTTTCAAGCCGGATTTTCAGCGTTGGGAGAAGATCCTGCTGAACTCCTCCCAGCAGTCCGGGCGAAGCGTGATGATGCAGCTGGAGATGGCAGAGAACCTTGAAACTTTCATTGCCCAAAACCCCCAAAGCTATCTTCTGAACTTCTCGGAGCATACACTCTCCCTCGGCATGCCTGTCGATACGATCGTGGTAGGATGCGAAGGCGGACTGACCGGGAAGGAAGTTGCGCTTTTCTCTCCTGAGAGAGTGATAGGGTTCGATACCCCTTTGGTACTCAAAAGCGAGAGTGCCGTCTGCGCCGTTGCTTCTAAGCTGCTGCTATAAAGATTGCCCGGCTCAGAAGGTATAGGCACTGATGATCCTGAAGTAGCTCTTGTCATCCTCCTCGGCAATCCACTGTCTCTCATATCTCAGCAGGATATACTCCCTCGGCCTGAATTTGAACTTGTGGTCGATGTAGAGTGCATTGACTGTAGGGGAGCTATCGTCTTCGTAGGTGACATTGGTGAAGTGCAGTGCGCTTGAATACTCCTTCTCTCTGCCCGAAGAGTAGTATCTGTAGTGTACCTTCAGGGATTTGGCAAAGGGATGCCCCCGTTTTTTCCCCGTCGTGATCATGGAGCTAGTATAGAGAGAGGACAATCCTCCATACCCCCTGTTGATCCCGTCCTCCCCGAAATTGTAGGAGAGCGAAGCGATATAGGAGAACTTTTGGGACGCTATCCCGACTTTGGCAGCGATCAGTCTTACATCTCCCCCTCCGTTATCGCCTGTGATGGTATGGCTTCCCTCTGCATTGTCAAATGTATAGATCGCCTGTACGCCATACAACAAAGTTTTGGAGCTCTCGTAAGGGGTTTTTGCAGATACCTCCATATGAAGCGTATTGAAAAGTCCTGGTGCGTGGTAGTAGTACCACTGATGTTTCACGCTGCCAAATTGCGTATGGAAACCAAGGTAGGCTACCCCATCTTCTGCCAAACCGCTTGAAGTGTATGGCGTGTAGTCCTCCTGAGTGTTCGCCCTGAATCCTGTGATATATCCCAGCGCAAGAAACGCACCGTTGTCCAAGGAGAGACGGGAGGTGATCCCCTCATAGCTAAAGGGGATGAGTCTGGTGGTATCATCGTTGAGCAGGGGTGTGGAGAGCTGCTGTTTCCCCATTTTGAGAGAAAAATCCCCATTGTCATAATAGGCGTAGAGTTCACTCAGGGGATTGATATCCTCCCCGGCAGAGTCGGTCAGTGAGGTAAGTACGGGATTTTTGGACTTGAAGATCGGGTGCGAAAGGTAGTGTTTGATGCTGAAACCGCAATGATATACAGGTTTGGAGGTATAGTGAAGATATCCGCCCAGTACGGTTGCCCGCGAATCCTGATCTTCCTGGCCGTTAATATCATAATGGAAGAGTTCGATATGCGTGTCGAATCCGCCCCAGGGTGTCTCTTCGGCATGCATGTTGACAAATGATAATGAGGCGATAATCATGAGAAGGATATGTTTTGTATAAATCGGTAGGCCTTTTGTTTTTTTGCAATAGATTGTACATTAAAACTATTGAAAGCATATAGGTGGATTTGCGGGTGAGCATTGACCTCGCGATCAACACTCTCTTACAATAGCAAATAAAGTAAATATAATTTTTTTCTATTATAATCAGCCTATAAATTAAAATAGTCTCAAAGTGTGATTGAAAATAGATGAAAGCGGCAAAAGGAAAAATGTTGAACTTGCAAAGTTTTTTATGGGAATACGGGGCAAAAGTCCCGGGGTACGATATCCGGGTTGTCAATGAAAGAGAGGCAAGAGCCGGAGCGGGAATACTTGGGATGCTGGGGATGATCGTCATCTTTGTCGGCATAGGGTTTAACCATATTATTGTAGCGAGGGTCTATCTGGCATTCTTGTTTCTTGATTTTACGGCAAGGATCATCAACCCGGCTTATTCTCCCTCTCTGCTGCTGGGAAAATTTTTTGTACAGAATCAGAAACCTGAATATGTGGGCGCACTGCAAAAACGTTTCGCATGGACACTGGGCTGGCTGATCTCCCTTCCCATGCTCTGGTGGTTCGTGATACACTGGGATATCAATTTCTACAAAGTGCTGATCTGTGTGCTTTGCCTTCTGCTGACATTTTTGGAAAGCGCTTTTTCCATATGTGTGGGGTGTATGATATACAAAGCCATCGTCAAAGATGATCCGCAGCATTGTCCGGGAGGCGTATGCGAAATACGCAAAAAAGAGCCCATACAGATGTTCAGCCCGGTACAAAAAGCGATCACTGCTCTTACAATGATAGGGTTGGTTGCCGGAACCTACCTCTTTTTGGCCTACCAGGAGCCCAAAACATTCTTCGGCGAGTTTCTCCATGAAGCGGTTCTGACAAAAACGCAACTTGAGAAAGAGAAGGATGAAGCGTATCAAAGAGCGCTGGAAGAGGAGTTTGGAGAGGATGACGAGTAGCTCCTGTGGTGCCCTGACGTTTCGGCAAACACTCTCAGAATATTTTATAAATTTTTAAACCTATTTCGCTATAATTTTGCCCTAAAGTTGTCTCACCTCTAGAGTGTCGCAGCGACCCCTATCGGACGGAAGATAGTGGAAGAGCCTTCGTGCTGGAACAGGTTAGTTGCCTGTCATATTTTAAAAAATAGTTTAAAAGGTAACACAATGAGAAAAGATATTCACCCAGATTACAAAACATGTGAAGTCACATGTGCATGCGGTAACAAATTTGAGGTCAAATCAGATAGAGAAACAATGAGTATCGATATCTGTAATGAGTGCCACCCATTCTTCACAGGTTCTGAGAAGATCGTGGATGCTGCAGGTAGAGTTGAGAAGTTCAAGAAGAAATTCAATCTTCAGTAATCTATCAAGTAGACCGTTACAGAAGCATAGCTCCTGTAACTTATGCTAACGCTAAGTTTACTTCAGCAGTAGGCTCAGGCGACCAGTTGCCTTTGTCCTACGCCAGTAATTTAGCCCTTACTCTAAAGGCTAATTTTGTTAACTTTTATCCCCACCCCCATCGGTAATCCCCAAGATATCACCATCAGAGCGATGAAACTTTTTGAAAAAGCAGAGCTTTTTTTATGCGAAGATACAAGAGAGACGAAAAAACTTCTGAAACTCCTCGAAGAGCGATTTGCGATGAAGTATCCTGATGCCGATTTTATCTCTTTTAACGAGCATAACGGACAGGAGCGCCTTGAAGCGTATGGCGAGATGCTATCGGATAAAAACGTGGTCTATGTCAGTGATGCGGGAATGCCGGTGATCTCTGATCCCGGGCAGATACTTGTGGAGTATTGTCAGGAAAATGGGGTTGAGTATGATGTATTGCCTGGCCCCAGCGCAGTCACTACGGCCTATGCAGCTTCAGGTTTTTCCGAAGGGAAGTTCCTCTTTTACGCTTTTTTGCCCCACAAAGGCAAAGAGCGGGCCGCAGCGCTGGCAGAAGCGATGGACAACGGTTTTAATACTGTTCTCTACGAATCGCCGCACAGACTGGAAAAGCTTTTGGAGGAGATCGTTGCCGCGGATGAAAACAGAGAACTTTTTCTGGCAAAAGAGCTGAGCAAGAAGTATCAGCGTTATTACCGCGGCAGCGCAAAAGAGTTGAACGAAAAATTGAAAAATGAGACGATCCGGGGCGAGTGGGTTGTGGTGATCAGTGCTAAAAAAAGCAGCGAAAAGAGTCTCTCCTTTTCGGAGGTCTTGTCACTGGATCTGCCTCCCAAGCCCAAGGCAAAACTGCTCTCCATGTTAAGTGGCAGAAGCGTAAAAGAGTGGTATCAGGAATTGATAAACACTTAAACAGCAAAAAAAAGGTAGAATCACGCAATGATCATTTATGGAAAACAGGTCTGTTTTTATGCGCTGGAGCATAAAGAGGAAGAGGTTCAAACCGTCTATATTGCGAAGAGAGGAATGCTTCCCCAGCCTTTGTTTCACAAGTACCACGATAAGATCAAGTTTTTGGAGCCGAAATGGGCTCAGGCGATGGCAAAGGGGGGCAATCATCAGGGGATTCTGGTAGAGATGAACCCTTTTGTCCAAACTGATTTCGGGAAGATCAAAGAAAGTGATTTTATCGTGGTACTTGATGGTCTTACGGATGTCGGGAATATCGGTGCGATCGTAAGAAGTGCCTATGCATTGGGTGCCGGTGCGGTTATCGCTGCGGGTGTCAAGCAGCTCAACTTTGCGGCCATTGCGCGGACAAGTGCCGGCGCATTGCTTGATATGCCTTTTATGGTCAGTGACAATATCCTGGATAACATCAACGAGCTAAAGCAGGTGGGATATCGCTTCTATGGTGCGTCGATGGATGGTGAGGCGGTACAGGGGTGCAGTTTTGCACCTAAAAGGGTTCTGGTAATGGGAAGTGAAGATAAAGGGCTTTCAAAAAAGGTTCTTTCCAAGATAGATACAACGGTTTCTATCACAATGCAGCATGCGTTTGATTCACTCAATGTGAGTGCAGCGGCTGCGATATTAATACACAGGATGGTCTATGCAGTTAAGTGATATTCTTGAAGAACACAGCCTTAAAAATATGAGCAAAAAAACCAATATCTCTGAGGAGAATCTCGAATATCTTCTGGAAAAGAGATTTGAGAAGATTGAAAGAGTGAAAGCGATGGGTTTTATCTCTATCATTGAGCGTGAGTTCAATGCGGATCTTGGTGCATTGAAAAGTGAAGCACAAGCCTACTATGCCGAGCAGGTTCCACCTGAGGATAGTATCGTGATTAGAGGTATGCTGGTTGAGGGAAAAAGAAGAAAGCCAAAATGGCTGCTCTTTATCGTACTGGTTTTACTGGCCTATGCATCCTGGTATTTTGTCACACAGTACAACAAGTCACACTTCAATACACTCCAGCCGGTTGAGGACCAAGCAGGTGAGATGGAGAGTGCCTCCCAGAAGGATTTGGATATTATTCAGACGATCAAAGAAAAGTGGAACACGATAGTCAACAGTGATCAAAAAGAGGCGATCACGGAAGAGAAGGAAGTTGCCGCGGATGAGAAAGAGGCGGATTTCAAAGCGGTTGTCGAGGTCGTAGAGCCGGTAGCAGTAGAGGAAGAGAAGCCGGAAGAGACAAATGTGGCCCGGGTTCCCGACGAAGCAGCAGGTGTCGGGATAGAGACGGAATAATTTTCTAACAAAACAAAACATAAAGATTAAATAGTAAAGAGTAGAAATGTTTGACGAAATACAATTTGAAAAGATAAATAAACTGCCAAAGTATGTCTTTGCAGCAATCGATGAGCTTAAGGCGCAGGCAAAAGAGGAGGGCAGGGATGTTGTAGATTTTTCCATGGGGAATCCCGATCAGGATACCCCGCCGCAGATCGTAGAGTCTTTGATAGAGCATGTCCGCAGAAACGGTACACACGGCTACAGTGCAGGAAGCGGGAAAGGCCTTCTGGAGCTTAGGGAAGCGATCTGCAACTGGTATAAAAGAAAATATAATGTGGACCTTGACCCGGAGCGTGAAGCGGTAGCGACCATGGGCAGCAAAGACGGGTTTTTCCATATGGTACAGGCGGTAACGAACCCGGGTGATATCGCGCTGGTACCGGATCCTACCTACCCGATCCATGCCTATGCATTCAGTATCAACGGGGCGAAGCCTATCGGTATCAAAATACCGTTCAATGAAGAGAATTATGAAGTAGATGAGGCAAAATATCTTGAATTGATCGAATCGACAATCGATCTTCAGCATGCACCGGTAAAGTATGTATTGGTGAACTTCCCTCACAACCCGAGTACAGCTACGGTGACACTGGATTTTTACGAGAAACTGGTGGCGCTTGCGAAGAAGAAACGTTTCTATGTGATCTCTGATATTGCTTATGCCGATATCGCATTTGACGGCTACAAATCTCCCTCTATCCTTCAGGTAGAAGGAGCAAAAGATGTAGCAGTGGAAGCCTATACGCTTTCAAAGTCCTACAATATGGCGGGATGGAGAGTCGGCTTCCTTGTCGGCAACAGAAGTTTGGTAGGGGCGCTTCAGAAACTGAAAAGCTGGATTGATTACGGTATGTTCACCCCGGTACAGCTGGCTGCTGCGGATACACTGAACAAACACTATGCGATCGCCGATGAAGAGACGGCACCGCGCTATCAGAGAAGAAGAGACTACCTGGTCAAAGCGTTCAATGAAGCGGGATGGGATATCGGTACGCCAAAAGCAAGTATGTTTGTCTGGGCACGTATCCCCGAGCAGTGTATGCATATGGGGTCGCTCAAGTTCTCGGAAGAGCTGATCAAGCATGCGGATATGGCAGTGAGCCCGGGTATCGCATTTGGCGATGATGCGCATGTGAGGATCGCACTGATCGCGGACGAGGAGCGTATCCAGAAAGCTGCAGATAAGTTGAAAGTATTTTTGGAGGGATGTAAATAAAATGGTAAGAATCGGGATTCTTGGAGTAGGAACGGTAGGTCAGAGTGTTGCCAATATCTTGGAGTCAAACGCAGATATCCTGGAAGCGAGAGCAGGCAAAAAGATCGTGGCTAAATCCGGTGTGGTGAAAGATCTCTCTAAAAAGAGAGAGGTAAACATCACTCTCTCCGATAATCCATACGATGTTGTTGATGATCCCGAGATCGATATCGTCGTTGAGCTGATGGGCGGTATAGATGAGCCCTACGAGCTGATCAAAAAGGCGCTTCAAAACGGCAAAGCAGTTGTAACGGCCAATAAAGCACTGCTTGCCTATCACAGGTATGAACTGCAGGAGCTTGCCGGTGACCTGCCGCTGATGTATGAGGCAAGCACCGCCGGGGGTATCCCGATCATCGGTGCATTGCGCAACGGGCTTGCCGCCAATCATATCGAGTCAATCCAGGGGATCATGAACGGCACCTGCAACTATATGCTGACAAAGATGATCAAAGAGGGTGCCCAGTATGATGCGATCCTCAAAGAGGCGCAGGAGCTGGGGTATGCCGAAGCTGACCCCACCTTTGATGTAGGCGGCTTTGATGCGGCGCATAAACTGCTTATTCTCTCTTCTATCGCCTACGGTATCGATGCAAAACCGGAAGATATCGTGATCGAGGGTATCGAGAACATTACCCAGACGGATGTGGCCTTTGCCAAAGAGTTCGGGTATGAGATCAAGCTTCTGGGTATTGCCAAAAAATCAAATGATGGTGTTGAGCTACGTGTTCACGCTACGATGATCCCCCAGACGTCTATGATCGCCAAAGTGGACGGTGTGATGAATGCGGTGACGGTAGTAGGCGACAGAGTAGGCGAGACGATGTTCTACGGACCGGGTGCGGGCGGTGATGCAACCGCTTCAGCGGTGATCGCGGATATCGTGGATATAGTACGCGGCAACCACGGACCGATGCTGGGATACAAAAAAGGGCTTGAGTCCGGGCTCAAACTCCTTTCAAAAGATGAGATCACGACACACTACTACCTGAGAATGGAAGTGGATGATGAGAGCGGCGTACTTTCAAAAGTAAGCGGCGTGCTCGATAAATCAGGTATCTCTATCGAGTCAATGCTCCAGAAACCGCATACGGCGGACGAGAGGGTGAAGCTTCTCTTTACAACGCATGAGTGCAAAGAGGCGCAGATCTCAGAAGCGATCGCTGCGCTAAAAGCCGTGCCGTGTGTGCATGGCGATGTGGTGATGATGAGGATAGAGAAGTAATGGCAAAAGATCACTACTTTGACATCAGCGCAAAGCTGGATATGATGGAGATGAAAAATGCCGTCGTGATGGCTGAAAAAGAGGTAATGACACGTTTTGACTTCAAAGGGGTGAAAGCGGAGATCGATCTGAATGAAAAAGCTAAGACTCTTTCTCTCAGCTCATCAAGCGATCAAAAGATCGATGCACTCAAGGATATTCTTATCTCTAAACTGATCAAAAGAGATATCGCAGGCAAATCACTCGAAGAGGTAAAAACAGAGGGGATCAGCGGTGGTAATGTGAAAGTGATCTACCGTATCGTTGATACGATCGACAAAGAGGAAGCCAAAAAGATCGTCAAAGCGATCAAAGATGCCAAGCTCAAAGTGACCCCTTCTATCCAGGGGGATGAGGTGAGAGTCTCAGGCAAGAAGATCGATGATCTTCAGGAAGTGATCAAGCTGGTCAGAGAGCTGGATCTCAAAGCACCGCTTTCTTTCGGAAACTTCAAATAACACCTTTCTCATTCCCGACTTGTTCGGGAACTCACTTGATACTCTTTTCTAAACCACTTATGTAAATCTTATATTTCTTATAGATTTTTAACATTTTTATGTCCATTTTCTTTTTTTATCGATGCAACAAAAAAAGAGAAATGAACCAAAAGAAAAAAAGTGCAAACGCTACCATATACGAACTTTATAGAAAATAGTTAAGTATGAGATAGAGGGGAATGATAAAAATGGGGAATCGACTTTACTATGTTTTTATATCACTATTAGTACTTATTACTGCATACCTCTTTTATGCACTCTGGCATACAGAAGAACTCAATCCAGAACCTCAAGAACCTAAGCCTGTAAAAACAGATGAGGATCTCACAGATAAAGAACTAATCCCCAAAAAAGACTTTAAACTTTCTCCTCTTCACTCTACTGTTTCAGAAGATAATCAACTTAAACAGACTAGTCAAGCGAGTGAACAGAAAAGACAAGCTCCTGCTTTTCAAGTTATTGAGGAAAAAACACAAAATACCTATGAGGAGTTGCTTCCAACTCGTTATGAAGAGATTACAGAGGAAGCTGATATCGGCTTTGAAAAACTGAATGATGGGTAGCGTAAAAATATTTCTGTAAATTCCAAATCAGCTATGATAAAAAGAAAAAGGAGTCATAGCGATGTTCTTGCCGTATGTGCTTTAAATCTTGCCATACTTTGAGTGATATCATTGCTTTTGGCGATGAGATGCAGATGGTTTTCGAGTATCACATAGGCATGGATAGTGAGATTGTCACTCTTTTGGAGATACTTGAGTGAATCGATAATGATATTTACACTCTCTTGATTGGTAAAGATCGGTATCCAGTTAAGTACTGTACAGGTTATAAAGTGCGGATGTGTAGGTTCATATATCTTATATCTGTTTCTTCCCATGGGTGATTATAGCACGATTCATTCATTTTCGTATGCAGGTTCTCCTATACACTCCCACGAAATCGTGGGAGCGAAGAAAAAATAGCTATGGCATTCCCTATCCAAATATAGCTGGCTTCAGTAAAGTGTACCTGTTCATCAGGAGAGGCATATAGTGCTATCAATGATAATAAGGTTCCGACAATCACAAATCCTATTACACTTAAACCGATCAATATATCCTTCATTCTTTTATCCCTTTTTTTCTGTTTGCCATTTATAAATTTTATATCCAATTATAGATATACCTATTGTAATAAATATTATTCCTAAATAAGTGCATCCAGGTTCTACGCAATAAGATTTTGAGCCTTTTGGATGAGAAATAATTCTAAAATACCAAATAATCCCACCAACAAGCATCGTTAATCCCGTCAATAATAAATTATCTATTTTCATTTAAACCACCTGTTATCATATTCACTAACATCAACTGATTCACTAACTAATGCTGAAACAGGATTTGTATATGCATAAGTATCAAAATAAGCACCGCTAACACTATTTGTCCATATATACAGAACTGGATCTTTAATCCAACGTGTTGCTCCTAATTCTACCGCGGTCATACCAACTTGTAACATTCCCCTAGCGTACCAAGGTGAATTATCTCGTACTTGCCTATACCCCTCCAAACCACCTTCAAATCCCTTTGCTATATCACCTGTTATTGTGCCATCTGTTAACTTCGTCCATAGTTTACTAAGTGATTGTTTTAATGTTAAACCTTCCGCATTAAACATATGCACAAACGCCCCGCTAATAGCACCATTGGCAAACTTACCGCCGCCAAGAGCAGAGGCTGTACCTCCTGTAATAGCAGCAATCGTTGTTCTCAGACCAAAGCCTCCTGCGCCGTCACCACCCATCGTGGTACCGGGGCTGAAGAAACTCGCACTAAACCCTGAAGCAAAACCAGATTTGAAGGTTCCGCCTTGAGCCATGCTTATTATACCACGGCTCAGCCCGTGTGCAGCTGCTTTTATAAAAGCTTGTCCGGATTTGACGCCTTTTGTGAAAATACCACCTGCATGTCCCAGTGTCTCACCAACACCAAACGCCACACCCGCACTTACCGCTCCCCACAGGGCACCTTGCAGGGCACCCTCCAAAGACCCGGTCATGATGGCTCCTGAGGCGAAGCCGGCCATTGCCCCTACGGCCATCACTCCTGCCAGTGAAAGTTGTGTCCCCATTGCGGTAGTAGTTCCAAATGCACTGAATGTAACACCTCCCCACGAGCCTGAACTAAATGCCTGAACCAGTAACCCCGGAGCGTAAACAGCAATAACCGCCGCTATCGCAATCGCGGCTATCGTCTTGATATGCTTCTTGATCTTCTTCCACAGTTTACTAAACCATGAGTGTCCACTGGGGTCTGTGTACATCAACGGGTTGTTTCTTACATACGAGTAACGGTTGTAAGACTGGCTGTCATGCGGAGCCTGGATGATGGTATCGGCACTGAGGAAGCGTCCGATATCACTGTCGTAGACCCTGGCATTCATATGGATCAGTCCGCTCAGCTCTGCGATCTGCTCATGCCCGGTATAGGCTCTTGTCGTCTCTATCACCCTGTTGGCAAAGGTATTGTTGTTGGTACCGTAGTCCATCGCCCTTATCTTACCGAAGGCATCATAGCTTCTTCTCTCTACCACTGTTCCCGTATCATCGGTGATGGCTGTGATGGACCCCAGTGCATCGGTATGGAAGTAGCGGTTATACATCGCTTCGTTGTAGTTCTCATGCGTGGGGGCATAGTAGAGGTTTTTCACCTCGGTATGCGTCCCTACTACCTTGTTGCCGACGGTGATATAAGCGATCTGCTTCTCTTCATAGTCTTCGACTTTTTCTTCATACCCCTTACCGATATAGTAGGTTGCAGCCTCTGAAGTCAGTTTCATATACCTTGCATCACCTATACCGTAGTAGAAGCGTACCTCTTTCCCGTTTGTATGGTTTTCCATAACGGCAGGTTTGTTCATCGGATTGTAGGTGATCGTATCTCCGTTACGGTTGACCACATTCCCTGCAGCATCATACGTATAGTTTCTGTTTCCGGCTGTTTTCACCGCATGAGGTGCATTGGTATGGTACGTATACTCACCGATACCCGTTTGATAGACGATATTGCCTATCTTGTCATAACGGTACTCTTTGAACTTGGCATAGTTGCCGATCACATCGGATGTAGTTGTCTGTGAGCTCAGCCTGTTTGCACGATTCATTCATTTTCGTATGCAGGTTCTCCTATACACTCCCACGAAATCGTGGGAGCGAAGAAAAACACCGAAGTATGAACGAAGCGTTAAAAAAATCATCTCCTCTTAATTTTTGTCACATTATTTTTGTATCATAGAACAAAGGTTTTCCCTTGATCGCCACCATTAAAAAATCTACTATGGCCAATATTACAAAAACAAATGATTGTATCACTACAATCCAGGCCCCAAGGTCCTTAGAAACTGTGAACCCCAGAGCTACTCCGACTACAAAAATGATAAACATAATTGCTCTATATTGACTTTTCCATATCATAGCCCTTTCCCTCCTTATTTGATCGGTGATGTCCAGGTATATATACCGAATTTTTGCGCAGCTTTACCTGCGATCATACATTTTCTTGAATTTGTCACTTTTGAAGCTTCTTGCCATTTTTGCTTTTTACGTAGATCCGTCATCTCATGGTAACAACTGTTATAAACCTCTTTAAGTTGATTTTCATTGTTTACCAGAGCATCAATCTTCTCTTTTTCTAATTTATTTATTGCATCATATATTATTTGACATTCTGAATAACTATATTTTTTACACATTTTATTTTTATATACATCAAGCGCTTCTATATCCCTATTGTGTTGAGTGATTATTTTCTCAAGCTCTTTGTCATATCTGCTTTTTTCTAGTTGCTTATATGCTTTACATTGTGGCGATCCGGAGCTAAAACCACACTTATCGCCAATCTTATCAAAATCCGCATAAGGTATTGAATCTAAATATTTTAGCTGCTCCTGATACTCTTTTTCCCATGCAATTTTTTTCTGTTTTTCTTCCTCTTCTTGTTTTTTTCGCTCCATCTCATACTTAGCTCTTTTTATCTCTTTACGAGCTTCATCTGCAGCTTTACATTCTGGATCATTCATGATTTTTTCCACAGCTTCTTTATTACCAAAACCAAAAATTCCAGCTCCGGCTTTTGCCAATTCAACATAACACTCTTCTAGCTTTTTTTCTGTTTCATCCGGATGCTTTAGGTAATACTCTTTATCGTTCTCAAAACATCCCGTTAGCAAAAAGACGGTCAATGTACCCAATAAAACTTTTCCAAACGTCTTCATAGCCCTCTTCCTCCGGCAGGTTGATTGTCAGTGTCATCTATTTCATCGGCAAATAGTGACCTGCCGCTTCTCATTGCAGCTTTTGCATTTTTGCAGCCCACCTCTTCTTCAATCGCTTCTGCCATTTTAACGTCGCCTTTTTCCAAAGCTGCAACGATCCTGTTGTCACACTCTTTATACTTCGCTTGTCGCTCATTTTCATGCGCCTTGTAATACTCCACACTTTTAGCTTCTTCTTTCGAGTTGCATCCTGCCAGCGCCAGCGTTACCGCTGCGGCCGCCAATATTGTTTTTTTCATTCTCTTCTCCTTTTTATTTTTTTTATTGTAGCAAAATTATTTTATGTTACAATACTGGCTGGCAAATTGTAAAAAGTTGATAGCGTCAAAAATTTTCTGTAAATTCTTCCTCAGCTTCTTTAAATTGTACCAAATTATCCCACGAAACATACTTGCGATCCAGCCACTTGGCATTGGTATCCACAGCCAAAGGCACCAACAGGCGTAATACAGAGTTGTCTCCGGGGAAAGCACCCACAA
>Ga0265294_10000792_pt1 | contig 42930 bp, 44 predicted proteins | sample MunlanPumphouse3_FD_192504 | JGI IMG/M metagenome (GOLD analysis project Ga0265294, IMG submission 192504) | Groundwater microbial communities from a municipal landfill in Southern Ontario, Canada - Pumphouse #3 | ecosystem: Environmental > Aquatic > Deep subsurface > Groundwater | place... | reverse complement strand
ATGTTTGGAATAGGCAACGCTGACATTATTACCCTTTCAATGTATCTACTTGGAATGGTAACAGCTATTGTAACTATAATTATAATGAGAAATACTACAATGAAAGGCGAAGTTCCTCCATTTATTATGGAATTACCAGCTTATCATGCTCCACAATTTAAATCACTAATGCTGCATTTATGGGACAAAGCAAAGCATTTCATTAAAAAAGCTTTTACTATTATATTAGCTTCTACTATTCTAATTTGGTTTGTTTCTCATTTCAGTTGGAATTGGTCTTATTTGCCAGATGAACAAATGGCATCATCGATTCTTGCTAGCATCGGGCAATTAATTCAACCTATATTTACTCCTTTAGGATTTGGAATCCAACTTGGTACTTGGGGGTGGATATTTGTTGTTGCTGCTATTACTGGACTTATTGCCAAAGAAAATGTCATTGCTACATTTGGAGTTCTAGCAGCGACAATTGTTGCTGGGTTTGAAGGTGGAGAAGAAGGTATTGAAGCTGTTAGTGTAATGATTCAAGCTACAAGCATTACTATTCCCGCACTTATTGCTTTTATCGCATTTAATATGACAACAATACCTTGCTTTGCTGCCGTAGCTACTGCAAAGGCTGAGCTCCCAAGCAAAAAATATAGATCTACCTTATTATTCTGGGTAGTTACCTCATATATTGTTGCATCAATGGTTTATTTAATTGGAAGTTGGCCTTGGACTATTGCAATCTTTGCGCTATTAATTCTCTTAACAATAGTTATTATTACAGCACTTAACAAAAAACAAAGGAACTGTAACATATAATGCAACCAATAGAAATAATTACAATAATTGTTGCAATAGCTATTGTTGGAAGTGTCTTTGGAACATACATATATAAAAAAATAAAACACCTTCCAACTGGAGAATGTTCAATCTGTAATAATAAAGGCAAGAACTTGAGAAAAATGTATAACAAAAAATATAATAAAAAGTCCTAGAAAAGGGACTTTTTATTTATTATTCAATAATTACCACTTCTGATTCAAAAGGAAAAGTCTCAACTGATTTATTTATAAAATCAACTTTATACCCTATTCCATCTTTATAAAAGAATCCAGACGTTAAACCTATTCTAATATAACATGTTTTATTATTACTTTCGTTATTATGATGAAAATACCACTTTTCAAAAACTTTAATTAATTTTTCTCTTATTGCTAAATTCTCTTTTTCCAAAGGATGTCCTACATTATACGCTTTACCTTTAAAGGAAAATAAATTATGACAAAGCGCGACATTTGGATTGCCAGTTATTTCTGAAACTTTCTTAGAATCTCCATACGTAACTATCCAAAAAGATTCATCTTCATAATAAGCATCAACTACCCTAATAGAAGGAACATCATTTTTTGATGTCGCTAATGAAAATTGATAATCTCTTGCAAATAACTCTTTTAATACTGATAAACTCTTATTATATAAATCCATATTATAACTCCTTTGTTTTATTAAATATGATAAATTTTTCTTTTAATGATATTTTAGAAACAATGTATCCAAAATCTTTTAATTCCTTCTTATATGTAAGAAAAGAATGGTCTATCTCAAAACCGAGAATCTTTTTTAAATCAGCAAAACTAAGCTTCAAGCATTCACTTTTGCTTTTTTCAATATATTCCCACAAAGGATTATACTTACTCATTTAAATTCCTTCCTTCCTTTTTTCTAATTATAACAAAAAACTTAGTTTTACATACAAGTAAATATTAAATATATAATACGCCTTTATACCAAGTAGGTATCACCAATTTAAAGTCATCATACCATTTCATAACATTTTTTATTACTTTGTAAGCTGTTTTTACTTCTTCTTCTCCATATGTTATTGCCCACGGCAAGTGAGATATTAAAGATTCGGCAGCATATAAAGCCAAAATAGGGAAAAAATCTTCTGGTATATTATTATTAAAATATCCATTAATTAAGCCGGTTTCAAAATATTCATTAATAAAAACGTTCCAACAAAATGGTTTAAATTCATCATAAGGATCAGCAACTGTATTTTTATCAAAATCTATTATTCCTATTTTGCCATCTTTTACGATCATATTCCCTACATGGAAATCACCATGAGAAAAACTTTGCTTCCTGTTTTCTACTAGAAACATATTGTTTTTCACATAATCAACAACAAGTTTTTTTTCAGGAAATTCCAATTCACACTTATTAATATTCTCAATTTTAATAGGTATTTTCTTTTTATATTTATCCCACCAACTAATTGACTCATTACCAATTGGTATATTATGCAACTTATAAAGAATCTTTCCAGCTTCTATACCAAGAATGTAGGCATCTTTATTCGATAATTTTGATACTACTTCCTCTGCTGATTCTCCATCAATCCAAGTTAATAACATATATATTTCTTTTTCATTTAAAATCCCAAAATCTATTACTCTTGAAGCATTAATTCCTATATTCTCAATTTCTTTTAAAAGATAAAATTGTTTGTTTTTGCTTTCATATAATTCAATACTAGAAATTCTTAATAAGTATTTACTTCCTTGATTATCAGTAACAATATACTTCTCATCTTTTGACCATCCTTTATTTAAAGGCTCAATACTAATCCAATTTTTACTAGAATCTATAGATAAGAATCTTTCATCATTCATATAAATACCTCCTAAAAATCTTTTTGTTAATTATAATACATAAAATTATATCTTCATACACGGTTTTGAAACTAAAAAAATGTGTATAAACACATTCCCAAGTGGCAGGGGTAGTAGGAATTGAACCCACATTAACGGTTTTGGAGACCGTCGTTCTACCATTGAACTACACCCCTATAAAATACTTACACTTTTTGCAAAGCATTAGTATTTTAACATTTAACCAACCTTTTTTCAATAAAATACTAGTAATTATCCAACTTTTCTAAATATTCTTCCATTACCTTATCTAATTCTAATTTTTTATCATATTTTCGAGTATCTATTTCATCCATTTTTCTTTGATTTGTATAATTTTCTTCTAAGTACATTAACTCCTCTAGTTCTTCTATTTCTTTTTCAAGGGTATTTATCTTTGTTTCCAATTTTTCAATACTCATACTTTTATTTCTTTTTGGTTTTGTCTCTTTTATATTTTTATAATCTTCATAAATATTATTTTCTTTAATATTATTAGTATCATCAATTAAATCTAAATCACTATTTTTTAAAGATATTTTAAAGTTTTCATAATCTCCTTTGAAAACAGTTATCATACTATTTTCAATAGAAATTATTTTTGTTGCTAATTCATCAATAAAGTATCTATCATGAGAAACAAAAATTATTGTCCCTGGATAGTCAATCAATGCACTTTCTAACACTTTCCGTGTATCCATATCCAAATGATTTGTTGGTTCATCCAAAAGTAACATATCGTATTTTTTAGCTACTAATTTTGCAAAAGATAATCTGACTTTTTCTCCTCCGCTAAGATTATTAACACATTTATATACATCATCACTACTAAAAAGAAATGCACCCAGTTGGCGTCTAACTTCAAAATTTGAAAAATATGGATATTCATCATGGTAGTAATCAAAAACTGTTTTTGTTGAAGATATTTGAATCTGATTTTGATCAATATAACCTATTTTTAACTCACGATGTTTAACTATTCTTCCAGAAATTTTTTCATACATTCCTGCAATAGTTTTAAGAAGCGTTGTCTTACCAGAACCATTAGGTCCAATAATTGCAACCTTATCTCCAAAATATACTGGAAAATTCAATTGATTATTTATCAATGATTTATCATTGTATCCAAAGGTAAGATCCGAAATTGTCATTTGTCTTACTCTTCTATCATCAACTGTTTTTAGATTTAAATGTATATTTTTCTTACTATTTTTTGGCTCATCTATTTTGTTTTCTAAAATCTTTGATAACTTTTTTTCTCTATCTTTAGCAAAACTAACTTTATTAGGCTTTGGTTTAAACTTTTTTATAAGTTCTTGCAAATGTTCAATCTCTTTTTGCTGGAGATTATATTCCTTTAGTTGTTGTTCGTATCTTTTTACTTTTTCCTCTAAATAAAATGAATAATTACCAGAATAAAAACTACTTGTTTTATTAGCTATATCCAAAACTAAATTACATACATTATCAATAAAATAACGATCATGAGAAACAATAATTATTGATCCTTCATAGTTTTTCAAATAGTCCTCTAACCACTCTATGGTATTTACATCCAAATGATTTGTTGGCTCATCCAATATTAGAATATCAGGCTTGCTCAAAAGAAGTTTTGTAAAAGCTATTTTATTTCTTTCGCCTCCACTAAAAGAAGATATCTTTCTATCATAATCATTCTTAGAAAATCCAAATTTAGATATCATTAAATCTATTAGAAATGGATAATTATATCCATCAGAAGCCATAAATAAATTTTCTAAATAGCCATATTTTTTTAAAAGAACATCATCATTTGGATTTTTTCCAAGTTCAATAGTTAATTCTTTTAAATTCTTTTCCATTTCTACAACTTCTTTAAATGATAATAACATCTCTTTATATAAGGTATTATCAAAAGAGTTTATCATGACTTGGGATAAGTATCCAATACTCTTGCCATTTGCAACGCTAATATGACCTCCATCAATATCAATTTGTTTTAGAATCATTTTTAATATTGTTGTCTTCCCAACACCATTATTGCCAATTATAGCTAATTTATCGCCTTTATTAATTGAAAAGCTGACATCATCAAAAAGAATTTCACCTAGAAACTCTTTTTTTAATTCATTCACTTCAAGTAATGCCACTTCTCTACACCTCACTAAAAAAAACTAACCTCCGCAGAGGTTAGGTAACTACACTTTCTTTTTAATTGCCAAAACTACATCATTCACAGTTTGGAAATTGTTAAGTTCTTCATTTGTAAACTGAATATTAAATTTCTCTTCAGCTTGCATAATTATTTCAACCAAATCTAGAGAATCAATACCGAGTCCTCTTAAATCTGTATTGCCAGTTATCTCCTTGTCACCAATCTTTTCTTTTAATAATTCAATAAAAACTGCTAAGTAATCCATAATGTCACCTCACGGATTGATTATAGCAAAAACTTGATGATGTGTAAAACATTTTTATTCTTTTATGAAATTACGGATTTATCTGTTCTGACATTTGGCTTGAAACTTGTTGCCATGCATTTGTAAACACACCATTGATAGTTCCACTTAATGCAGCAAATATCCCTAAAACTAATATTACTCCAAGAATCTGTGCTTTAAATTCTCCCATTATTTCACCTCCTTTATCAATCAATCTAATAAAACTTTTTGTTCTATAACAATTTCGTTGTTAAAATTTTTAATAACTTTAAATATTGGCTCATAGGAAAAATGTATATCATAACTAATGTTGGAATTAGAAACATCGTCACTATTAATAATATTGATTTCAGCATTGAGGCTTTTTCTAACATATTCTTCAATTTCATCATTAATTTCTCCCTCCTTAACTATATAAGCATTGACATATGTGATAATTGAATATGCTTTTGATAATATAATCTGATATGATATCAAATCTATTGAAAATAAAATAAGTTGAAAAATCATAACTATCGAAAGCATTAATCCAGTAAAATTGGCCATATTTTATACTCCTAGCGATATACTTTGCAACATTCCTATTGAAAAGCTTAAACTCATAATTGCTAAACTTACCAAAGGCATCATTAAATAAATATTTAATTTTTCACTTTCTTTTTTTATATAATCATTCATAGTTATATTTTTTAATTTATCTAATAAAGGAATCATTTTACTTATGTTTTCTTCTCCCTTACCATTTTGATTATATTGATATATCATGATTACTAATTGGTTTATTGATTCATTTTTAAATTTATCAGCAAAATTTTTAAAAGGAGTAATTGATTTATCTTCATTTATATGATCAATCAAATTGATTACGCTGCCTTTTATCTCTGGTTTTAAATTATCAATACATTTAGAAATTGATTGATAAACATTGTTTCCAGAATATAAATAGGCATTAAAATATGATAAAAAAGAGATAAACTGCATTTCTAATAGGTTATTATTTTCTTTTTTCATCATTAATTTCCCCCTCAAAATTAATTTTACTTAAACTATTAAATGCCATTTTTAAACTGTAAACAAAAATAGAGATAACAACTAAAATTATAATTAATAAATTTGATTTCACAACATTTAGGTAGTAAGAACTTAATTCAATTCTCATATATAACATGCAAGCAATAGATAATAGCCACATCGATAAAAACTCAATAATTTTTCTCCTTTTAATTTTATACAATTCGTATGAACTGGTTTTCTTATAAGAAATATCTGCTACTATTGAATTACTCATTTGTAAAAAATCTCCACCATTTTTATCATATATTTTTATTAACTCAACAAAGACAGAAAATGTTTGGTTAATAAAATATGAATTTAAACCACTTAAAAATTTATCAATATCGCCTTCACTTTCAAAATAAATATCTTGTAAATTATCTGAAAAATATGGCGAACAAAGCTTAAATGCCTCATGTAGTGAAGGAGTGGATGATATTTGCATAACAAGTGATATTGAGAACATTTGCATTTCATTAATTTTACTAATATATTTTTTTGTAGTTAATATATCATTGAATACATATTTATATAAAATATATAAAGTAATAATTAAAAAAATAGTTGTTACAATTAAATTATCAATTAATAAATAATAGATAATTACTATAGGAACCAAAAAAATACATAAATACATTAATTTTTTATTCATTTTTATTCTCCTTATAACCCCAAATATCATCCGATAAATTAAGAACCTTTCTAATATTTTGAGGAATTTCATTAAATATCATCTTGCCATTTTCATCAATTTTATAAATGGTTTTTTCAAATATTTCTTCATTAATAATACAAGTTAAATACACTTCTTCAATATTTCTGGTAACTATACCATTTTTATAAGTTTTTCTCATATGAAAAAAGAAATTAAAATAGTTTCTTATTTCTTTTTTTAAATCATTTTTTGTATAAAATTCACTTTTCGACATCAATTGTAACATTCTTGTTGGAACATCCTTTGCACTTTTTGAATGAATAGTAGTTATTATACTTATTCCCGAAGTTGCTGTTTGAAACAATTCAATCATTTCTTCGCCTCTTACTTCTGATATTGTAAGCCAATCAGGATTGTTTCTTAGTCCTGCTCTAATTAAATCTTTCAATATTTTTCTTTTATTGATGCTTTCTTTTGCAAGCCAAACACTTATATCTAAGTCTTTTACTAAATTTTTTACATGTGTTTCAGGAGTATCCTCAATCATTATCAAACGATGATGTCTTGGTATTAAAGACAACATATATTTTTGCAATTCTGTTTTACCAGATCCCGTAACACCACTAATTACAATAGAGCAATTTTGACGCAGTAACTCACTAATTAATTCATGAACAATAATAGGACATAAATTTTTATCATTCTTTTTTATTCTAAATGAAGGAAATATTACTCTTATAATAAAAGTGACACTACCCTCATCCCCATCAAATGCTATACTATTATGAATAGCATTTAGTCTATAGAATCCAAAACTAACATCTAGTATTGGGGCAGCTAGATTAAAATTCATTCCTGCTAAATCAGCAATATGTTTTACTAAATCATATGCCTGATTCTTAGTAACAATTAAATCACTTTTTTTCCTGGTTTTATTAATGAAATTTAAATAAATATTTTCTCCATTATAAGAAATTTCACTAATATCAGAAGAAAAAAACTGGGCAACAAATGATTTTTCTAAATACTTAGTTATTTCATCTTTCATATATTTTCCATAAACTCAAAATTTAATTCTTTTTTGAAAGAGGGGATGATATCATGAGTTTCTAATAATATTTGTACTGAATTGCACTCGTCTATTAAACAACTAGTGAAATCACTATTATAATAATAAAATGTTGCTTTAACATTTATATTTCGAATATTGCTAGTTATATAACCTGCAAAATATTCTTCTAATTTTTCTTGATTAATTCCCTTTAAGTCTTTATTTATCAATTTTTCTTTATCAAAAGAATTATAAATATTTTTTCCATTAATAGAATTTGTTAAGTTGTTGAATTCTAAAAGATTTATAGAATAAATTGCATTAGTAAATATAGTGCTAAAAAATAAATTATATACCATTAAAGCTATAATCATGGAATTGATATCTCCTTGCTCCAGCTATATTTTAAATCACTTATTGTTTTTTTTGAAATAACACAATAAATAGAGTTCTTGCAATCATTAGAAAATATTTTCGTTTTATCTATATTTAAAGGAACATTAATAATTATTGAATTATTGTTTGGCTTTAAATTTATAATTTTAAAAATGATTGTGTTATTAGTTTGGTTATAATCTCTTTTTAAAATAATATTTTGAGTTTGATAAGATGAAACTGAAGGAATTATTACCATTTTATCTAACAAGTAATCATAATAATATCCGTCAATTAATAGATAATATTTATTACTATTAGTCACTATCTTTGAATCAAACATATACTTACCGCCTATTTTTTTAAAATCTGTATCTTCCATACCATGCAATAATTCAATTGTTGCTTTTTCATATATCAAATTTTCATCAATATTGCTAGTAAAAATATATTTTTTGCTCTCAATTATTCTATTTTGCTTTTCTACAAAAAAATTTGTAAAATCAAGAATTTGATAAATATTTTTAGAAATATTATTTTTATCTACTTCAATTTTATATAAATTACTAATTATTTTATTATTTGTTGTTTTATTAATAATAAAAGTCTTTTTATTGGCACTTGTAACTTTAATATTATATGTTTTTGATTCCAATGATTCATTATTGGTTAATTTAATAATTATTTCATAAATTTGATTGTTTTTATTAAATTTCAAAAAATCATAAGTAATCTCTTCAACATTATTTTTTATTAATACTTCATAGTTTTTATAGTCAATTATCTTATTGTTTTCTTTTACACTTATTTCTAATGTCCCATGCCCCCTACCCAAATATTCTATTTCTAAACTAGGCTGATTATCAAAACTAGATACTAAGTAACTAATTTTTTGAATAATTAATTCTATATTACTTTCATAACTTGATATATTTCCTATCATATTAATTGAAAAGGTAAAAAGCAATAAATAGATCATATAGAATAAATCTCCAAAAACTCGTTGATTGCTTTTATCCTTTGTCTATAATATGTGCTTCTAGAATAATATTTTTCCCACCAATAAGAGTTGGTATCTTTCTTTATATACTCTTTATCAATGATTATTTTTGAATTAATTGATAACATAGAATATATCTCATCAATATAATTAATTAAAGATTCTTGTTTATTATAGTAATTCCCATCTAATGATTCTTCTAAAAGATATGTGTATCCTTGTTTTTTCAATTCAATGACTTTTTTAGCTTTACAATATTGTGCAAAAATACGACTAATGCGACTAATTTTAACTTTTGAATCCATAATTTTATTCACTTTTTTCTCTCCTCTCTTTTTTTATTCTTTATACTTTTTTTCAAAATATCCTATTTTTTTAATCTTTTTAGTGTAAAATATATTTCGAGGTGAAAAACATGAAAAAAGGTGCAATAAAAAAATATTTTATTGATTCATTAAGTTATATGGCACTAGGACTTTTTGCTTCTTTAATTATTAGTTTAATAATAAATCAGTTAAGTTTAATTCCTTTTTTAGGCTTTCTTAACAAAACTTATACCATAGGAACCCTGGATGTTAATATAATATCAATTATCAAGTCCAATACCCTTGTAGGAGCAGCAATTGGTGTTGCAGTTGCTTACGGTTTAAAAGCAGATCCATTAGTGATTTTTTCAAGTGCAGCGAGTGGTGCAATAGGTTACATATTTGGCGGACCATTGGGGGCATACATTGCTACACTCATTGGTGAAGCACTAGGAAGACTAGTATCAAAAAAGACAATTATTGATATAGTCTTAACTCCAATTGTAGTTATTGTTGGTTCAAGTATTATTTCGGTTTTAATCGGCCCATATATTACTGATATGATGACTGCCTTAGGAAATTTCATAGAATATGCAACAACTATTCAACCATTTTTCATGGGAATAATAATATCTATTGTTATTGGAATGGCATTAACTGCTCCAATTTCAAGTGCAGCAATATGCATAATGTTAGGCATGCACGGATTATCAGCTGGTGCTGCTACTGTTGGGTGTTGTGCTCAAATGGTTGGCTTTGCTTTGATGTCATTTAAAGATAATAAATGGAATGGATTATTTTCTATAGGAATTGGTACATCAATGTTACAATTTTCAAATATTGTCAAGAAACCACTATTATGGTTACCTACAATAATTGCAAGTGCAATAATGGGCCCATTATCTACTATGGTATTTATGATGGAAAATACTCCTTCTGGAGCAGGAATGGGCACAAGTGGACTTGTTGGATTATTTGGTGCCTATGAGGCCATGGGATCTACAGGAATATTATTAGTACTAAAAATCTTATTAGTGAATGTTGTTCTCCCCGGTGTTCTTGTCTTAATAATTTATTTGATATTTAGAAAATTAAATTTAATAAAAGCTGGAGATTTAAAAATAAATACTGGAGAAAAAAGATAAATTGATAAATTATTCATAAAAGCATTATATTATTTGACATTTTTCAAATATAATGGTAGCATATATAGGCTATAAGAAACATTACACTTTAAATATAATACAATACTTTTTGTTATTTAGTTAGAATGTATTACAACTTATTTTAGACAAGGAGGTATTATTAATGGAAACAGGAAAAGTAAAATTTTTCAATGCAAGTAAGGGCTTTGGTTTTATTATTGTAGATAATACAAATGAAGAAATCTTTGTACACTACTCATCAATTATTTCTGATGGTTATAAAACACTTACCGATGGTCAAGCAGTTTCATTTGAAATTGTTGATGATGAACGCGGAAGAAAAGCTGATAAAGTAAGTATACTTTAATTTTAAAAAAGAGCTTAGGCTCTTTTTTTTATATTTTAATAAATAATAAAGTTGGCATCTACAAGTAAATAACTATTATCTTTATTTGCTATAAAGCGATTCAATTTGTTTCCTTGATTTTTTATCCAATATTTCACTAGATAGTGCATTTAGGATAAAATTATCTATTTTATCTGATTTAAAATCTTTCCTAATTAATAATTTCTTTACCATGTTATGGTTTAAGGCATCCTAAAGGTACAACATAAATATTATCAAACTCTTTATCGGCGACATTATACGCATACTCTGCTCCAGTAATAACCAACATAAAGGATGGCAATGATAAAGTTTTATCTTCAGGATTATCGTTTTTATTCTTTTGTATCAACTTATAGATAGTTTTCATTGTTTCTATTGCTTCATCTATTTTACTACTACCCAATTTAGCTTGAACAAGACCATAATTACCATCTGAGAATTTAACAATTGTGTCACATTCAACACCATATCTATCCTTATAATGCATAATGTTACCGCCGTTGTTTTCTACATAACAACTAATATCTCTTGTACATAAATTTTCAAATAAAAGACCAAATGTTTCTGGGTCAAGTTGTAATTCTTTAGGAGAACAATTTAATGATGCAGCGGCTATTGAGGGATCAACAAGTGTTTTTTTCGTTGATGCAGTAATTGCAGTTTTACTCCTAATATTTGGATTCCATGCGGGCACTTCATCAATAACAAATAACGATTTAAAAACATCTAAATAATTTCTAATTGTGTTATCAGAAACTTCTCCATGCAATCTTCTTACATCATTAAATAATGTTTTATCAGTCCCTATAGTTGATACTTGCCTTGCATAAGCTTTTAAAATATTTGATGCTAATAATGAGTTGCGTTTCACACCATCATAACTTGAAATATCCCTTTCGCACAACTCTTTAACATATGCTTTTGAAATGATAAGAGCTGAATCTCTAGGAAGATCAATCGTTCTTGGCCACCCACCTCTACACGCTAGATATGCATAGTCACTGTATGTTAGGTTGGATTTACCACTTAAATGAATATTGAGTTCAATCAATGATTTAAGTGAGATTAGTCCATTTGATTCTCCACTTTCATAAAGAGACATTGGTTTCATTTTTAAACTGATGATTCTACCAATTCCTGTATGTAAACCTTCAATACTTGGAGGTATTACTGATCCTGTGAGAAAGTACTCTAGTTTAGATGTATTGCTTTGATCAACTTCCCTTCTTACCGCATTCCAAATCTGCTTAATTTCTTGCCATTCATCAATTAATCTTGGTTTCTCACCTTCTAATAACAATTTGATATTACCTTCAGCAAGTCTTTTGTAATCTAAAGCTTTGTCTGCATCTTGTAAATCAATGAAACTTTTACTATAATGCTTTGCTGTAGTTGTTTTCCCACACCATTTTGGACCTACCAATTGAATTGCAACTGGTGTGTTAATTAGTTTTTCTATTTCATTATCAACAAGCCTTTTTTTATACATAATACCACCGGTCCTTTTGTGTTTTAATTGTAGCATGTTGTGACTTTTTGCGCAATTATATTGTCACTTTTTGTGGATTTTTATTGTAACTTTTTGTGATTAAGTAGTAATAATATATCATAACAAATTTCAATTATTTTAATGTTTTCATTACATACTCTGTCATACTTGTTTTTATTATTAATATTACCAAACTTATTATGAATGATAACCGGAGAATCCTCCCAGCTTTCTTTTTTAAAAAATTATTTTTAATAAAAAAAGACTCCTTAGTTTAAGATCAGGTATCTTTATTATACCTTTTCTCCAACTTTTTAGAGTCAGTTCAGATTAAAGTGGTGCCGGTTATAGGACTTGAACCTACGACTTGCTCATTACGAATGAGCTACTCTACCAACTGAGTTAAACCGGCAAGCAATATACTCAATAATTCTAGCATTTTATAAATAAAAAATCACTAGTTCATATCAATAAACTAGTGATTTTAATTATTCTAATTCAAATGCTCCTGTATTCAAACTATAATATTTACCTTTTTGAGCCATCAAATCTTCATGACTACCTCTTTCAATAATCTCTCCATTATCTATAACCATTATTGCTTTAGCATTTCTTACAGTAGATAAACGATGGGCTATAACAAACACTGTTCTATTCTCCATTAATTTATCCATGCCCTCTTGAATAATCTTCTCGGTTCTAGTATCAATACTTGATGTTGCTTCATCAAGCACTAAAACTGGAGTATTAGCTATAGCAGCACGAGCAATTGACAATAATTGTCTTTGCCCTTGGGATAGATTTGAACCATTATTAGATAATTCAGTATCATAACCATTTGGTAACTTCATGATGAAGCTATGAGCATTTGCTAATTTTGCTGCAGCTATTACTTCATCATCTGTTGCATCTAGTTTACCAAATTTAATGTTTTCTTTTATTGTTCCAGTAAATAAACTAGTATCTTGCAATACCATACCTAAAGATCTACGAAGATCTGGTTTTTTAATATCCTTAATATCAATACCATCAAAAGTTATTTTCCCACTATCAATATCATAGAATCTATTTACTAGATTTGTAATTGTAGTTTTCCCTGCTCCTGTATGACCTACAAAAGCAATCTTTTGCCCAGGTTTTGCAAATAATGAAACATCATTTAATACTTTTTTATCTTTAGTATATCCAAAATCAACATCAAAGAATCTTACATCACCTTTTAATTCGACATAATCATATTTACCATTTTCTGTTGGAACTTTCCAAGCCCAATGATTAGTAACTGTTTCACTTTCTAAAGGCAATCCGTTTTCATAATTAATATTAACTAGTGTGACGAATCCATTATCTTTTTCTATTGGTTCATCTAGAAGTGCAAATATTCTTTTAGCACCTGCAAGTGCAGAAATGATTGAATTTATTTGTTGAGATACTTGAGTAATTGGTTGTGACAATGTTCTTGTAAATTGCAAGAACGAAGCAATAGTTCCTAAATTTAAACCACCTATTCCATTTATTGTTAATATCGAACCAACAATTGCTATTACTGCATAATTCAAGTGACCTAAATTATTCATTATAGGCATAATCATGTTCCCATTTGCGTTTGCTTTTTTAGCATCATCACATAATTCTTCGTTTTTCTGATCAAATCCTTCTATTGATTCTTTTTCATGACAGAATACTTTAACAACTTTTTGACCTTCTATCATTTCTTCAATATAGCCATTTAATGAACCAATCGATTGTTGCTGTTTAATAAAGTACTTTGAAGCTTTTCTAGTAAGTTTTCTTATAACAAACATAATCAAAAAATACATTACAAGAACAACAAGTGTTAAATGAATACTTAATATAAACATTGTTGTTAAAACACCTACTAAAGTTATTATTGAGCCAACAACCATTGGTAAACTTTGAGAAACCATTTGTCTTAATGTATCAACATCATTTGTATACCTTGACATTACCTCACCATGAGTATGGGTATCAAAATACCCAATTGGTAATTTCTCCATATGATCAAACATCTTTTTTCTAATATTTAATAATGCTCCATTTGATATAAATCTCATCATTATGCTTTGTACTAATGTTGCAAGCACACCACAAGTATATATTAAAGCCAATTTTAATACTGCAAGCCCAAGGCCTGATAAATCTGGATTAGAAGTATTAATTAAAGGAGTAATATAATTATTTATTAAATCTTTTAAAAATAGGGTACCATAAATATTTGCGCCAGTATTTATTAAAATCAACAATAATACTATGAATATAGAAATTTTATGTTTAGCAAAAATTTCATCTATCAAACGCTTAATAATCTTCTTAAGTTCACCTTTTGCCATCTTTGGAGCACCGCCAAACTGGTGCCTTCTTGCTCCTGGTCCCATCATTGGTCTAGAATTGTTATCATTTTTATTTGCCATCTTACTCCTCTCCTTTCATTTGGGTATAATAAACATCTTGATAAATCTCATTATTCTTTAATAAATTTTCATGAGTATCAAAACCATTTATTTTACCATTATCCAAAACTAAAATTCGATCAGAATCTTTAATTGAAAGGATCTTTTGAGCAATTATTATTTTTGTTACATCTGCTAAATCTTTTTTAAATGATTCTCTAATTTTTGCATCAGTATGAACATCAACTGCACTTGTAGAATCATCAAGTATTAATATTTTAGGCTTTTTAAGCAATGCTCGAGCGATACAAAGGCGTTGCTTTTGACCTCCTGAAACATTAACACCACCTTGTTCTATTTTAGTATCATATCCCAATGGGAAATTCATTATAAAATCATGAGCTTGAGCTTTTTTAGCAGCCTCAATTAATTCTTCATCAGTTGCTTGTTCATTACCCCATCGTAAATTATCTTTAATTGTTCCACTAAAAAGAATATTTTTTTGCAAAACAACTGAAACATTATTTCTTAATGTATCTAGATCATAATCACGTACATCCACATCTCCAACACTAACCATACCACCACTTACATCATATAATCTTGATATTAATTGAACTAAGGTAGTTTTTGAACTACCAGTTCCTCCAATAATTCCTATTGTTTCACCAGAATCTATGTGTAAACTTATATCTTCCAACACCTTTTTATCATTTAAATAGCAAAATGAGACATCTTTAAAATCTATTGAGCCACTTTTTAATTTTGTTACTGGATTCTCTTTATTAACAATATTACTTTTTTCATTTATAACTTCAACAATACGATTTGCAGATGCCTTTGACATAGTAATCATTATTGTTACCATTGATACCATCATTAAACTCATAAGAATTTGAGTAACATAAGCAATTAAACTCATCAAAGTTCCTGTTGTCATTCCGCCTTCGCCAGTAATAATCATCTTTGCTCCTAGCCAAGATATTAAGACAATACACGCATACATAGTAAACCGCACAACTGGATTAGCAAGTGCTAAATATTTTTCTGCTCCAATTGAGTATTGATATAATTCTTTTGCAGTCTTTTGAAATTTCTTATTTTGATGTTCTTCTCTAACATAACTCTTTACAGTTCTTATTCCTCCGACATTTTCTTGAACAACACTATTTAGTTCATCATACTTTTTAAACATACGCACAAAGTTTGGTTGTGCTTTATACAAAAAGAAGAAAAAGAAAGCTAACATAAATGGCACCGCACAAATAAATACGATGGCCAATTTACTACTAATAGTAAAAGACATAATAATACCAAATATTAGCATAAATGGTGCTCTAAAAAGCATTATTATAATCATATGAAAAGCATTTTGAACATTGGTAACATCTGTAGTAAGTCTAGTAACTAAACTAGCACTAGAAAACTTATCAATGTTTTCAAATGAGTAATTTTGAATGTTATGATACATATCTTCTCTTATTGTTTTAGCAAAAGTGGTACTAGCTTTTGCTGCATTTCTACTAGCTATTATTCCACATGTAAGTGATAATACCACTGTAACAATCATAAGTGCTCCATATTTATAAACATTTGCTAAATTATTAACTTCTATTCCACTGTCCACTATTAAAGCCATTATTCGAGGAATAAATACTTCAAATAATGCCTCAAAAGATACAAATAATGGCGCAATAATTGTTGATCGCTTAGCGTTTCGTGCACCTTTTTTCAAAGTTTTTAATATCATTTTTGCTCACTCTCCTTTTCTAATAATACTTCTTTGATTTTACCCATAGTTAAAATAAAATCCTTCTTCTCTTTTTCTGTTAATATATCACCTAATTGCAATTCATTATCCTTTATTACTTGTTGAATTTTATTGTACAAAGTTATACCCAATTCTGTAAGTAATATTTTCTTTAATCTCGCATCCCCTATAACGGATTCTCTTTTAATATAATTTTTCTCTTCAAGTTTTTTAATAAGTTCACTTGCTGTAGATCTTCTAATATTAAACGCTTTTTCTATATCTTTTTGAAAAACTTCACCATTTTTACTTAAAAAATATATATAAGATATAGTGCGGCTTTGCAAACCGGTAATTCCAAATTCTGCAGTCGCATTATGCATTATTCTTTTTAAAATAAAAGACGCTTGAATTATCAACCGACTCAAGTCATTATTGTCACACAATTTACTTACCCCCTTTTGTTAGGTGCCTAACAATTTTAACATTGATAAATTGACTTGTCAATAGAGTTTATAAAAAAATAAAAGACCTCCAAAAGGAGGTTTAATATACAAATTATATATGTTAACGTTTACATAATCTTTAAATTAAAAAATAATTAGTTTTTTAATTTTTTGCTTTCAAAATTTTTTATGTCATAGCGTAATACTGTCAAGTTATTTTCAGCCATAACACTATCATCAATAACAAATCCCAAATGTTTCCAAAAATCTATACCCTCTTCACTTGTTAAATAAATATAATCCATAGAATTTTCAATGAAAAAATCTTTTATAGCATTGAATAAAATTCTAGCATAACCCTTATTCCTATATTCTTCTTTAATATAAAATTCTCTAATATCTCCATTATTCATTTTGATATACCAAAATCTTTCATCTTTATCAACTTGAAAATTTGAAAACCCTAGTAATTTATCATCCATATAAATCATTAAAACCTGCATACTTGTTAAATTAATTTCTGCTTTCATTAATTTAAATATTTTTTGATAATTTCTTTCATTAATAACTATTCCTAACTCCATAAAATATTCTTTAAATAATTGTTGATAGACTAAATTACTAGTTGGATCATATACATGCTCATACCTAATATTATTTTTCATAAAAACACATCCTTTACAAATTTAAATAATCTACTATGGTATAAATACCATTATTTCCTAAGATAAATTTCCCATTTAATGCACCTAATTCAAAATGTAATTTTGCTATTCCTAAATCAATAGGGGCATACTCACTATTTTCTTTTATCTTTGCTCTAACTTCCCCCATTTTATATGTGAAAATAATTGGATGCTTATTAAATGATGAAGGAGCTAAAAGTGCATTTTGAACTCCTTTAATAAACCATAATGGTGCATCCATATCTGCAATCATTAAATCACTAAATTTTATATTCTTTGTGTGGGTAAAAAAATTAATAATCTTTGCAAAAAAAGTCTCTTTTCCTTGAGGATGTCCAACAGTTATCAAAACAATTAAATCTTCGTCTTCATTTATTTTGATTGCTATATTTTTAAAATCATGTATTGACCCCACAAAACATGTTCCTAACCCTAGTCTTGTCGATTCTAAGACCAGTAATTCTCCATAATAACCACATTTTTCTTTTAAATTAATATCATCCTTTTTACCAACTAAAGCAAAATAATTCTTAACATTATTAAAGGCACGATTATTTTTTTTAAAATCATCAAAAATCCCTTCATCATTAGTAATCAATTCAATGCTCAAGTTACTTTCTTTATTAACTCTTTTTATTAATTCTTTTAATTTTCTAATTTGTTCTTCTTGTAATGGTTCATTAGTATAACTTCTACAAGACTTTCTTTTTTCTATTTCTTTTTCATACATATTTATCACTTCCTATATAAATACAAATTGTATTAATACCATATATATCATTGTCCCACCAACAACGCTTATTATAGTCTTTTTCTTCCATAAATGAAGTAAGACCACAACACAAACCGCAACTAACTCTGCTATACCAAAAGGATAACTTTTAAAAGATACGTCTTTTAAGCAATAAACAACAAGAAATCCTGTCATACAATAAGGTAAAATTTTACCCAGATAATTTACATAATTAGGGATTTTCTTACTACCATTAAATACGATAAATGGTAAATATCTTGAAAGCAAGGTTGCAAGAAATGCAACTACTATAAAAGTTAATAACTCTATGTTGTTAAGCATTAATCATCAATCCTGCCTTTTGTTAACTTATTTTTAAATAATAAGACTATTAATAATAATACCAATAAGGTAGGTATAACAAAATTGTTTTTAAAAACAACAAACATAACTACAGATACAATAAGTCCTAATAAAAGTGGCAATCTATTTTTGGTTTTTCTCCATTGATTAATAAAAATAGTAACAAAAAGCGCTGTAAGTATAAAATCTAATCCTCTAGTATTAAAAACCACATCACTACCAATTATTGATCCAATAAATGTCCCTAATGCCCAATAAATATAATTTAGCAAAGTAACAAAAAACATGTATTTATCATCTTGTTTACTATCAACTAATAGTGCAAATGTTTCATCTGTTAACCCAAATATTAAAAAACTTTTTGTGTTTTTAACTTTGTTATAGCGGTTTAGCATGGATATTCCATAAAATATATATCTAATATTGATAACAAAAATAATTAAAAATAGATTTATTAGATTAATATCAGTTGCTAAAAGTGAAACTACCACAAATTGAGCAGACCCTGCATATATAAGTAAACTTGATAAGACTGCATAATACCACTGATAACCCTTTTCAACAAATAATATGCCATAAGCAATACCTAGTACTAAAAATCCTGCAAGTATTGGCAAGGTATCAAAAAAGGCTTTTTTAAAAGAACTTTTCATTAATAACTACATCCTTAAACACCTATAAATTATAACACTATTTTTAATATTAAAAAAGTGAGAATTGATAAGTATTATCTGGCAAAAAATGTAATTTAATAAGATTATTAATAGTCGTTATTGGTAGGTTAGAAAAAATAATATTATTGTTTTCTATTGCTAGTTCATATTTATAATCTTTAAATGATATTAAATAAGCTATTTTTTTATCTATATTACCATCTATTTTATAACTAAATTCAACACTAACAAATCCACTTTTTGGATTGTCATATGATATTGCAATTTTTTCAATTTTGTAATCTTCATTATAAAATAAACCTTGATTTTTCATAAACTCAACCAAAATACTATAAGACAATTTTTCTATATCATTCATCCTTGAGAATATTTCAAGAGCTCTTTTTAAAGAATCTTTAACTAAATCCTCACTAAACAAAGTTAAATTAAGTCTTATTAAACTATTTAACTTAGGTCTATTAAAACCTCGCTCAATCACAAATATATCAACTCCAACATTATATTATAAAAAATTAATATCTATATTGATAAATTATCACTAATATTACTATATGTAAATAGATTTCAAAAATATTTATTAAATGTGCAAAAAAGATACTGAATTGTAAATATTTTAGTGTATAATCAAAAAATAAGAGGTGGACATATTGGAATCGCAAATAACTTATAAAAAATTGACAGTTAAAGATGAAAAAACAATAAAATTATTATGTTTAAAAAGAAAAAAATATAATTTTTTCATATTATCAAATCTTAACTTGCTGGCCAAAAAACAAAATCTTGTTGAATATTTTGGAGTTTACGAAGAAAAAGAATTGGTTGGAGTAATTATGTTTTTTCACAAACTACTATATTATGAAATTAAAGAAAAAAAATATTTTAAAAATATAATTGATTTATTATTATATACTGATAAAAATGAAATTATTATCAATGACACTTATGATTTATACAATAGAAATTATTTTACCCCAAAATACCATGAAGAATTTATAAAACCTGGACTTTTATTCCAGTATTATGATAATAAATTAATAAATGAAAAAGAAGAACCAAAAGCCTTACTAGCTAATATCGATAATATTGAATCATTAGTGGATTTTTACAATAGTGCACCAATTGATATAAAAAGAGGAAAAGATAGTTTATTGCGTTCAATAACAAATGGCAGAAGAACATTTTTTACAAAGAAAAATGGCATAGTATCATCATGTATATTAACAACTGGTGAAACTAATGATTCTGCAATGTTGGGTGGTATTCACTATATATGCAATAAAGATTTAATAATTGCAACAAATTCAATTATTGAATCACTTATCAAGGAAAACAAAAAATTAATATACACAGTAATTAGAGATGAAAAAGTTATTTCTATATTAAAGAAAATAGGATTTATAAAACTAGGAAATTGGAACATTATACATTTAAAAAGTGATTAATTTTTCAACAAACATTCAAGTACTATTAATAACTTTTCTTTTAAAAAATCTAGATCTTCACTAGATACTTTATATTTTTCATGATACATTTCTTCTTTAGGAGTCCACCAAACTGGACCCTTTATTGGCATGTCTCCCGAATTTCTTGGAAATAAATGAAAATGTAAATGTGCATCACCATTACCAAGCAATTCAACATTCATTTTCTCTGCTTTAAAAGCTATTTGAACGGCTTCATTTACTATAGACATTTCTTCTAAATACTTAACTTTAAAATCTTTGTCCAAGTGATGTAATTCTTTTACATGTTTTTTGCATAAAAACAATGTATAACCCCTAAATTTCTGATAATCTCCAATCACTACATATCCAGTTTTTAACTCTTTAACAAAATATGGATTTTTATTTTTTTTAATTAATTCTATTCTCTCACAAATTAAACACTTCATTTTATTTCTCCTTAATTTCTAATAATATATGACACTTATTATACCATCTAATACCTTTTTTAAATAATTCTATTCCAAGTATTAATTTAATAAAAGTACAATTTAAGTTATTCTAATATATCTAGACCTCTTTATGTGATACTAATATTATATCCAAAAACAAAATAAAAAAAACTCACTAATTGTGAGTTATTTAAACATCTACGGAACTTCACTACAAATTTGATACAATTTACACTCCCCTACCACATAATACTTTTAAAGAGTGCACCCCCTTACTTTGTATTCGCCGAAGTCTAACTTAAAAATATTATTTGTTGATTCGTATCGCTCTTTTAATAAAGATTTTTTAATTTCAGTTTGAGTATAGCAATTGTTTGGTATATTTTTGCGTTAAGTCATAAACTAAATGCAACATCTCGAATAAATTCAATGATAGTATGTTAAACTAGGCTTAGCGTTACATTTGATTTGCTGCTTAACATTCATTTGCTTCTTTTATATCTTGCATTTTTAAATGTTCCATATTTTTCAATAAGGTTATTTTTAAGTAAATTTGATAAAACTCTTTCTACTGTAGATGCACTTATATCTGGCACAATCTCAAGAATTTCTTTTTTGGAGATAGGAAGCAGACTACTCATTATCACAATTTTAATTCTTTCTTCTTTTTTTATTTTTTTAATATTGACTGTAGCGAGCCTTTTTTCAAGTTCTAAGTAGCATGAATAAAGAGTTAAAATAAAGTTTTTAATGTAAAATGAATAATCATTTTTACCTTCCTCCCAAGAAATTGATGCAAGTCTAAGAGCTTCATAATAAAGATCTTTTTTATCGTTAATTTTCTGCTCAAAGGAAATATATTTTCCAACATCATAATTATTTTTATACATTAAAAGCAAAGATAGCAATCTCGACATTCTCCCATTTCCATCAGTAAAAGGGTGAATACACAAAAAATCTAAAATAACACAAGGAATAAGTAGAAGCTGATTAATTGCAGAATCTTGTCTTGCATCCATATAAGCCAAAACCAATTGATTCATCGCTTCTTTAGTATCTTTTGCTGGTACTGTCCTAAAACGGATTCTTCTATTTCCATCTCTGTCTATTTCAATAATTGCGTTATCTGCTTCTTTGTAATGTCCTTTATCTAAAGACGCAGTTTGAGACAACATAATATTATGAATATTTAAAATGTCTTCTTCATTAAAAGACAATTTAGAATAATTATTATGAATTAAATTTAACGCATCACGGTAACCAGCTATTTCTTTTTCATTATGATTTAAAGGTTCAGTTTTTTGATTTACTAATTCAACAATTCTTTTGTCTGTAGTTATAATCCCTTCAATTGCATTACTATATTTAATAGATTGAACTTTTGCGATTGATGATAATTTTTTAAAAAGATTAGGATTTAGGATTTTTTTAGACTCTTCTTCCTCTTTTATCTCATGAATATAATTTGTGAGATTAATAAGATTAGAAGATAAATTATCTTTTTTTAAGAATGAATAATCAAATTTTCTCATAATTTTCTCCTTTACTGCATTAATTTTATAATATTTAATGCAGTATTACAAGAAATAGTTTGATTTTACTGCATTATTATTTTAATTTTTGATGCAGTATTTTATATATTTAAGCAGTAAAAATGCTCATTTACCGCCATTTTCAAAACAAAAAAAGTGGTGCTAAACTGTATCACTTTATCATTATAATCCTGAAACTGCACGACATATTTGATCCAAAATGCACCCCTACCCTTTATCCGTTTAACGAGTTCTCCCGCCTATCAAAGCAAATAAAAACCCCAGATATAACGTAGGGATCTGAGGCGATACACACTCTTCCTTTTTTCGTGCCCAAAATATGTTAAGACTAAACACGCCATAACTCATTACAAGAATCGGATTCATCACCTTTATTGCTGGTTTGCAACATTATTCTTGGTAAATCAATCGTTAATAATAATTAAAGAGAAAATTCTAAATGCATTATCCAATGACGAGAAAAAGACATACCAATTAAACCCTTTATATTTTTGCTACACCAATAATCAATTAGCCATTCTTCACTCTTGCTAACACATTCGGTCGCTATAATTCTTTGCTTATCAATTCCGCAAAAAGTCCTTTTTGAATTTTTATATGTAAGAGTTTTAAACCACGAATTGCTAGCCTTATAAACATCCTCACAATAATTTCATAATTCCTTTATATTCAGTTTTAAAGAAAACTCTTTTATTTCTTCTTTAAATAATTCATTCCCAGTTGTGGTAATCTTTGAATTAACTTTTTTATCAAAACCATCGCGAAAGAAAATTTATTTGTCATTCAAGATTAAAGTATTCAAGACAATATCTTCAATACGAAAGACATTATAGATTAGTTTTTGATTCAAAACCTTTAACATATGGTTGCTTTGAATAATCATCTTTACTCAAATTTTTCATTTCGCTAATCCAAGTTTTGAATAAAAGATCTCTGAGTTCTATAAGTTTCTTAATACCTTGAGGAAATTGCTTCTTTATTCATATTTGACCAAGTTTTATTCATTTATAGTTTCACCCTTATTTTACTTTTGTATTTTAGTGATTTAATTCTATTGGTTATCATCTTTATGTTCAAATGGTTTATTAAATGATCCAATCTCAATCAAGTTGCCTTCTGGGTCAGCAATATAACAGGTTCTTTGCCCCCATGGTTCAGTAGTTGGTTCCAACACTCCTTTAGCGCCTTTTGAAACGACTTCCTTGTAACAAGCATCAACTTCCTCAAAAGTATCTACATAAAGAGCAAATTCAAAATGTCCATTAAGCCCTTCTATATACTTATATTTACGAAAAGTCATTTTTTCAAAGTCGCTTCTCCTATAAAGCATAAACAAGGTGTCATCTTTAATAAGATAGACATTTTGTGCATCGTCTTTTTCTTTTATTTTAAATCCTAATACATCCCTATAGAATCTAACCATTGTCGGCATATCTTTTACAAATAAACCAAATCCATCAAGTCTAGTTTTCATATTATTTATTTCCTTCCTGTTTATCAGTTACTTTCCAGTAGCCAGTTTTGTTTGATCCAACACGAACAATTACTGCTTTATTTATCAGTGATGAAATAATTCTTTGCACTGTTTTTTCTGACTTTCCGATTCGAAGAGCCAATTCTCTCTTGGAAATTTTCGAATTATCGTTAATTAAATTAAAAATAATTTGTTCTTGAATAGTTAAATCTTCTTTTAATTGGACATTTAATTGGACATTTGACCTGATAAACTCAAAAGAAAATCCATATGCCTCTTTTTTATAAGTCCACGAAACACCTTGGCTATTGCACAAATAATTAACTCTTTGAAAACCAGTCCCGGATTTCTCCACATCTTTGCTTCTAAAAAGAACATCAAGAATCAATTTGTTTCTCTTATAAGATGGAAGGTTCTTGTTGATAAAATCAAATGGAGTTAGTTCATCAGGGAAAGAGCCAGGATTATATATCTCTATACTATTTGGGTGAATCCCAATTTCTATTTCCGATAAAGTCTCGTAATTAGCATGTGCGAAAGCATTAACAATTATCTCTCTTAAGGCTCTTTCCGGAATTTCTGGTATTTCAATTCTTTTTCTAGAACCTATTTCAACTCGCCAATTGATTCTATTCAAAATATAATCGATTGTGATATTGATAAGATTATAAATATTCCCATTAACCAGTTTTAAATCAGTAATAGCTACCTTGTTTGAGGATGGGTAAGTAGATAACTTAAGTCCAATTTTCGCACTTTTTCCAAATAAAGCAAAACCAGCATTGTTTAACTTATTTCCAGTCAACAAGCCCAATGAAACAAGAAGTCTTTCTTTTTCAAATTTATCCATTTCAAGTCTTCCACAGTCTTTTGCAGATTTGAAAAAATCAAGCAAAGATGTTTCGTCAACATCATCAAGACCAAAGGAAGTTAGCTCTTCTTCCCAGTGGGATGAATAATCTTCGTTTTTAATCAGCCTTTTCAACTCATCATTAGTCATTCTCCTATTTTCGGTTCCAACTCGGCTTAAATATTTCCCATTAACAGAATATGGTCTATTATGTCCAGAGAACGAAACTTTAATAATCTCTTTTGATTCCATGGACAAAACCTCGATTGATGGAACGATTTTAGGATCAATAGATTCGGATATGATTCTAGAAATATCTTTTTTTGTTGAATCAGTTATTTGCTGCCCCTTAACAAATCCTTCATCATCGACACCGAAATATAAAGTCCCACAGCAATGTTTATTCAAAATTGCGCAGATTGACTCCATGGCTTCTTTTCTTTCGCCAGTAGTTAATTTAAATTCAATTTGTTCTGTTTCAGTTCCTATTATCATTTGTTTCCTCCTCAATTACTTTTATTATACTAAAGCAAGTTAAAAATGTCCACTTATATGTCTTTTGTTTTGTCCATTTAAATTAAATCTATTTACAACACGATTTATATATTGCTAAAAACCTATTGTTAAATAGTTTACAATAGAAAAAGGTTGTAATGCTTTATAGTATGTTCATTTTATGGGTGACTAAAAAGGCAGCAAAATATCCATGCTAACGCTAGGAAATCTATTAATCAAAAAAACTCCTATTTAACGCCATTTTTAAAACAAAAAAGTGGTACTAAACTGTATCACTTTATCATTATAATCGTGGTGCCCAAAGCCGGACTCGAACCGGCATGGCTGTTAACCGATGGATTTTGAGTCCATTGCGTCTACCTATTCCACCATTTGGGCATTGCTTTAGTAGTATAACATTTTGCACTACCTTTTTCAATATTATTTGTAGTTGTTTTTATTGAAAAACAATGGTATTCAATGTAAAATAATAACATTCAACCAGGAGGTGAATCTATGAAATATAAAATAGTTTTCATTGATATAGATAACACACTTTATGATCACACTAATAAAGAAGTACCTGCATCTACAATCGAAACATTAAATAGAGCCCACAAAAAGGGTATAGAAATAGTAATTTGTACAGGACGCAGTCTTGCTCTTATAAAACAACTTGAAATCGATAAATTAGTGCCAATAGATGGCTATATTGCTTGCAATGGAGCAATTGCTTATGATAGGCATGAAAACATTTATTTTGCTACTCCTTTTGATACAAATGAAATTGAAAAAATAATTAACATTTGTAAGAAACATGATGTAGGTATTCAATATATATCTGATAACGTAAGTTTTATTAGTATACCTTTAAACCATAAAATAATTGAAGCTTGTAAAACATTTCATATAAATAATCCCGTTTATAAAGAATATGAAAAAGAACGAGTTTGCCAAGGTATACTTTTTGCAAATCAAGAAGATGAAGAAATTTTAAGGCCTTACTTTAAAGATTTTAAATTAAATCGTTTCCATGAATTCGCACTAGATATTTATCTAGAAGGCGTGAATAAAGGCGAAGCAATAAAAAGATATCTAGCTTTAAAAAATATTGATTTAAATGAAGCAATAGCAATTGGTGATGCAAATAATGATTTAGAGATGCTTGAAGTAGTACCAAACTCTATTGCAATGGGGAATGGAACTGAACTTGCGAAAGCTAAAGCTAGCTTTGTAACAACACCAGTATATGAAAACGGAATAAAAAATGCCTTTGAATATTTAAAAGTTTTTGAATAAGAAAGAGTGATTAAAAATGGAACTAACAATTAAAAAAGTAACTTTGCCAAAAAAAACAAGAATAATTTGTATTAGCGATATTCATGGCAACTATGATGGCCTTATAAATCTTCTTAAAAATGTTGGCTATCGTCATAAAGATATTCTATTCATTTTAGGTGACAGCATTGAAAAAGGTCCAAATTCTTTGGAAGTTCTTCATTTTTTAATGATGCTTGAAAAGCATAATAAAGTCTTTTTTATTAAAGGTAATTGTGATGCAATTTTAGATAGAGACTTTGAAGATGATCACAAAGTTAAGGTTATGTATCGTTATATTTGTGCTGCAAAGCATTCTATTTGGCATGAATTTTTTACTAAATTACAAGTTGAAATTAATGATATTGAAGATTTTAGAAATATTATACCTACTATTTTCAAGATATTCAAAAAAGAAATAGATTTTCTTAATAACATGCCCGTAATAATTGACACCCAAAAATTTACATTTGTTCATGCAGGATTACAAACGAGTAAATTGGAAGACAATGATATTAAATTTTGCATGAAAAATGATGCTTATTTAAAACATGATAGTTCTTTTGAAAAATATGTAGTTGTTGGTCATTGGCCAAACTCTAATTATGGAGATAAATTGTGCTGTTGTAATCCAATTGTTGATGAAGTTCACAAAAAAATTGCCATTGATGGGGGAAATCAAGTAAAAACAGAAGGTCAACTAAATGCTTTTATAATAAGTGGTATAGAAGGCATGCATTTTTCTTACAAAAGTTATGAAAATACACCTATGCTTACAATAACAAATAATCAAGAAAAATCAACAAACCCCTTTAGTATTAAATGGGGCGATAATGAAGTTGAAGTAATAAAGTCTAATGGAAAAGTTTGTGAGGTAAAACATTTAAGAACTGGATACACATTTACTTTCCCAACAAAAAAAATATATCAAGAAAACAATAAATGGTATTGTCATGATTATACAAATTATTTCCCTAAACTTAAAAAAGGTGAAAAAGTATATGTTTATAAACAAGTTCAAAATTATTATCTTATAAAAAAGAATGGATTAATTGGTTGGTATAAAAAAGAAGAAAATAAATAAGAGAATCGCAACTACGATTCTCTTATTTTATTTATACACTGAACATATAAATATGCAGCCCACTTTTCATCGTCATCTTCAAGTCTATACCTTTCATCTGGAAGACATATTTCTAGTATATCTTTATGTATTAAAGTACAATCAATTATCTCATCAATATCAAAGGTTTTAATAAAGTTTTCAATCTTAAGTTCTATTTTGTCTTTAAAGATACTTAAGCCTACATCTTTATAATCTTTTTTATTAAATTTATCGTTATAACTGGCAGCAAATAATTTTAATCCTTCTTTTTCAAGAATTGGATTTTCACTAACTTTTTCAATCTTTTTTTCTAAATCATTGATTTGATAATCGTTCCACTCCGCTGTTGTAATAAAAGGAGGTTTATCTTTAGATTTTAGAAATTCAAAAAAACTATACTTATTTAATTTAACTTTAAATCCACATTTACTACAGTATAATACATTTCTTTTACTATGCATTGTTTCGTATTTACCACATTTTGGACATAAGAACAACCCTAGTTCTAACCATTTTGCTCTACTTGGTCCAAACTGTCTTATCCTATTTTCTTTTTGGGTTTTCATCTCATCAACATTTATACCTTCCCAAATTGCTTTATCAAGTTCTTCAATAGACATTGATTTTATTTCTTCAAGAGAAATAAGGCGGTTTAAACTATAATTTATTTTACTATGATGTGGAAGTTTTGACCACCTTGGAGCTCTTAAGTGAGCTCCTTTTAAACTTAATAAAACAATAGGCATAGCTAATTTTTTTGCTAACTTACTTATTGCAACATTGCGATTAATTATCCTTCCAAACATATCTATATCGCCTTCAGGATAAATCCCAATATTATGACCTTCTTTTTTTAAGCGCAAAATTTCAATAACATCGCTAACATCTGACTTATTACTACTTCTTTTTATATTTCCTAGACAAGTTTTGAAAATAAAGTAAAAGAATTTATTTTCAAATAACTCTTCATTTGCAATAAAATGTATATTTCTCGAGAAAAACATGACATTCAAGTAAACAGGATCCCAATTAGTATGGTGATTAGACAAAAATAGAACTGGTTGATTTCTTGGTAATTTAATCTTATTTTTATTAAATCTTACATGTTGAAAGATTATGACATATAATCCCATTATGCATTTAAACAAAAAATAACATATACCCTGTAAAAACCTTTTCATATTTTACTCCTTTTCATAATTATAATCTGCAATAATTTTAAAATACTCATTTTTAACTCTATCTAAAACTTTATCCCATGATTCTGGAATTGTATCACTTGCTTTTAAACCAATTTCTTCCATTTTCTTTTTATTACTGAAAATTTCAATAATTCTTGTTTTCATACTTTCAACATTTTCTATTGCCACATATCCATTAATATTATCTTTAACAACCTCAGCAGCACTTGAGTCTTTTACAAGAAGAGATGGTGTTTTCATTGCTGAGGCTTCTCTTAATACTAATGGAGCATTATCATAAACAGATGGGAAAAACAGTAAATCAGAAGCAATATAAATCCCTTTTAAAATATCTTTATCTTTTATTGAGCCTAGAAACTCAATATTATTAGTTAATTTGTTGTCTAAAACATATTCTTTTATTATTGCTTCATTGCTACCAGATCCCACAAAATATAAATGATATGATTTATCAATTTCTAGCAAACTTTTTAAAGTATCTATTACTAATTTGATGTTTTTCTTCCAATTTATTTGTCCCACAAACAACAAATTTTTATTATTTTCATTAATTTTATATCTTTTTCTAACCATACTTACAAGTTCTTCGCTATTATTTGTAAAAGTAAAATCAGTCCCATTCTCCATAACAGTTATTTCTTTTTTATAACCGTATTCACGCAAAGTATTTGCCGTAGCATTGCTACAAGCCCACACATAATTACACCTATTATAGAACCTAATAATATATTTCATTATAAAATATGTTATTAATTTACTATGGGTAACCTGGTAGATATCATCCTTATATTTAGAATGAAAAGTTGCTATAATTGGAACATTATTTTTCTTCGCTTCTTTTAGAGCAAAATGTCCCACAGTAAATGGTGAATGTGCATGATAAATTTGAGCCTTTTGCATCCTAATTTTTTTTGCTACTTTCGTGTTTTTGCTATGCAAAGCCACAGCAAAATTCTTTTTGCTTTTGCTGATAGAGATCGTTCTCATTACTTCATATTCAAAATCATCTTTATATTTATAATATTTAGGTGCCACTACAGATACTTTATTCTTTTTTGATAATATTGAAGCGTAATTTTCTACAGTTCTTACTACTCCATCTATTGCCGGAGAAAAATTATCAATGAAAAAAATCACATTTAATTTTTCCTTCACATTTTCCCCTCACCCTCTAAACATTTCACATTATATAGTATAAAAATTTTACTTAAACATAGTCAAGCAAAAGTTAATTTCTAAAATTAATGGTACGCCTGGCACGAATTGAACGTGCGACCCTTACCTTCGGAGAGTAATGCTCTAATCCACTGAGCTACAGGCGCAATAAAAGTGCTATTAAAACAATTTTAGTATAGCACTTTTAGAGTAATCTTTCTATTATTTATAAGCCTAAAATTTTAGCTTTTTTGATTTTCTTCTGCAATTTTCTTTTTTATAGTGTTGGCCCATAAAATATCAGCAACAGGTGCCCATTTACTAGCAGCTTGCTTGCATTTACCACATAATACATGAACATTCTCTGGAGATTCTAAATCTGTTGATTTTGCTTTTGATCTATCAACCATACCCTCTAACTTCTCTGGATTATCAAGCAATGGACATGGTCTTAATAAATTACTATTAAATGGCTGTCCTTGCCTATATTGAGTAAATAATGGTCCTTGTAGAGCTTCTAAAATAGTATCATTGTGAATATTTTTGTCAGCATAATGAATGAAAGCACATGGTTCTATATCACCATTAGCATTAATATGTAAATAACTTCTACCACCCGCAATACAACCATTAACAAATTCTCCATCATTCCAAAAATCTAAAGTAAACAGAGGTTTTGTCTTTCTAAAATCACGAATCACATGATACATTTTCTTTCTTTGCTCAGGAGTAACCATCAAATCTGTGACAGCGTCCTTCCCAACTGGTATATAAGTAAAAAACCAAGCAAATTTTGCGCCAATATTTACCATGAAATTAAAATAATCTTCACTACCTATTGTTCCTACATTTTTGCTTGTATAGCAACACGAAAAACCAAATGGCAGTTTCTTTGCTTTCAATATTTCAGTAGCTCTTACTACTTTTTTAAATGTCCCTTTACCTCTTCTAAAATCGGTATCTTCTTCAAACCCTTCTATACTAATTGCAGGAATAAAGTTTTTTACTTTAAGCATCTCATCTGCAAACTTCTCATCAATTAATGTCCCATTTGTAAAAGAAAGAAAAGCACAATCATTATGTTGTTTACACAATTTAATTATGTCATCTTTTCTAACTAATGGTTCACCGCCAGAAAAAATATAAAAATATGTCCCCAATTTCTTACCTTGAATTACGATATCATTTATTTCATCATAAGTAAGATTCAACTTATTGCCATACTCTGCAGCCCAGCAACCAATACAATGAAGATTACATGCCGAGGTTGGATCAAAAAGTATAGCCCATGGAACATTACAACTGTATTTAGACTTCATTTTATTTTGTTTTGGTGTTCCAATCATAGATGCATTAATGACAAAATTTTCAAATAACTTTCTTCTAACTCCATCATCAACATCTGTCCATAAACTTTTTATTAGACGATACCAATTATTATCTTTATTTTTGATTGTCTCTTTTATTGACTTAACCTGTTTAATTACCCCTCCCCCCAAATCATGATTTTCTAGCCAATCTAGTATTTTTGGAATATTTGTGTCGGGATCCTTATCAATGTAGGAAATGACACGTTTCATTCCAATGGAAGTTACAACTTCCTTAACTGTTTTTGCCATATCTTTTCCTTCTTTCTACCTTGTTACTTAATTTTATGATATTTCATTCATTTTTTTATTGCCCACTATTAAACAAATGTTTACTTTTAGGACAAAAATCAAAAAGTGTCCATCACTTTTAAAGCAAATGGACACTTTTTATCTCTTTTTATGGTTTTAACTCTTGATAATATTTTTTTGAGACTTGAACTACAGCTCTTTTAAATAATTCAACAAATTGTTCTGGTGTAATCTCTGGCCTATTTTTTAGCCACCTAATCATAGCTAGCAAAAATGCATCTGTAAAAAATGTTGCATAGAACTCTTGATGATTAACATCCTCTTCAAATTGATACTTAAGATACTTTTCAACATAAGGATTAAAAACTTCCATAAAATAATCAAGAAAACAATTCTGACATCTAACTTTAAAAATAATATTATAGTAATTTTTGTTATCATAGAAATACTTGCAAATATCTTTTATAAATACCCAGCAATCATATGTTCCATTTTTTGTTTCTTTTTCACGAACTCCACTCAAAAATTCATAATCAAAAATCCAGTTAACTAAATCATATTTATCTTTAAAATGATAGTAAAAACTTTTTCTATTAATCCCCAAACTGGAACAAATATCAACAACTGCTATTTTCTCAAATGATTTGGTTTCTAGTAATTTTTTTAATGTCTCTGCAAGTGCTCTTTTTGTAATAATGGCATCTGGCACCTGACTCACCTCCATTAACAAAACATTACTTCTTTTACTACATTCTAACACATATAGATAAAAATGCAATTTTGAGTCTTTAATATAATTTTTATTTATACAACAATTAAATTTGGCTGATATTGCAAAAGTTTTTCTATATTAATAGAAATCTCATCTTTAGTTATAAAAACTTCATTAATTAGGTCTTCATCTTTTTCTTTATAAAAAATTGGTTTTTTATAAAAATTTAATCTATATCTTGGAAGCGGAGGAATAGATTTTAAAATATTAATCAAATCATTAATCGTCATTTTAGGGTACATAGTTGTTCTACCTTCAAAATTTATTTTACTTTTTAACAAAATATTAATTGTTTCTGCCACATATTTGAAAGAATCTTTTGAAGAATGGCACACTTTACTATAATCATCAGATGTTGCTTTAATATCAATTGCTAAATAGTCAAGATATGGTAATATCTTTTCAATTATTTGTGGCTTTAACCCATTACTATCCAATTTTACTTTATAGCCAAGAAGTTTTATCTTTTTAATAAAATCCAGAAGATCTTGTTGTAGTGTTGGTTCTCCACCACTAATTACCACACCTTCTAAGATTTCATTTCTAGCTTTTAAAAATCTAAAAATTTCTTCTTCAGAGATTACTTCATCTGAATCAAAACTAATCAATTTTCTATTATGGCAATAAAAACAATCCATATTACACCCTAAGCAAAAGACCACACACGATATGTATTTTGGAAAATCAATCGTTGACAATTTTTGAAGCCCACCTATTTTCATTATTTTAACTCTTCCTTTTTAAGAGTGTATTTTAAACGCTCTTTATATTCTTCTTTTTTGCCAACATGAAAATTTTCAACAGGGCGTAAATAACCAACCACTCGACTCCAGACCTCGGTCTTTTCTTTGCATATTGGACAAGTGAAATGTTCTCCTTTTATATAACCATGATTTTGACATATAGAAAATGTTGGAGTTAATGATATGTAAGGCATTTTATATTTATTAAATATTTTTTGAATCAATCTTTTTGCAACACTAACATCATCAATTTGCTCTCCTAAATATAGGTGTAAAACTGTCCCACCCGTATATTGGCATTGCAAATCATCTTGTAAATCTAGAGTTTCAAAAATATCATCAGTAAAACTTACTGGTAATTGTGAAGAATTTGTGTAATAAGGTGTTTCTTCACCACGACAAATTATATCTTTATATTTTTCTTTATCTAATTTTGCTAATCTATAACTTGTTCCTTCAGCAGGAGTGGCCTCAAGATTATAGTAATGCTTTGTTTCTTCTTGTATTTTAATTATTTCTTCACGCATATATTTTAGAATATCAAGTGCAAACTCTTGACCTTCTTTTGTTGTTATATCCTTGCCCATAAAGTTTTCACAAGCTTCATTCATTCCTATTAACCCTATTGTACTAAAATGATTATACCAATAAGATCCAAACCTATTTTTCACATCTTTTAGATAACTTGCACAATATGGATACATTCCATTTTCTGTCTGCTGTTCTATTATTTTTCTTTTAATTTCCAAAGAATTCTTGGCAAGATGAATAACTTTCCAAAGTCTTCCTTTAAATTCATTAATATCTTTTGCTATATATCCAATTCGTGGAAGATTAATGGTAACAACACCTATTGATCCTGTTAAAGGATTAGATCCAAAAAGTCCTCCTCCTCTTTTACGTAACTCTTTAGTATCAAGACGCAATCTACAACACATTGATAATGCATCTTCTGGAGAAAGGTCAGAATTAACATAATTGGAAAAATATGGTATTCCATATTTACATGAAATTTCCATAAATTTATTAACTACATCACTATCCCAAGAAAATTCTTTTGTGACATTTATAGTAGGAATTGGAAAAGTAAATACTCTGCCAAGCTTATCGCCTTCCATCATTACCTCACAAAAAGCCTTGTTTATCATGTCCATTTCTTGTTGAAAATCCCCATATTTTTCTTGTTTAATTTCCCCGCCGACAATAACATTTTGATCTTTTAAAGTTTTTGGAACAACAATATCAAATGTTAAATTTGAAAAAGGACATTGAAATCCTACTCTTGTAGGAACATTTAAATTAAAAACAAATTCTTGCAATGCTTGTTTAACTGCTTTGTAATCCAAATTGTCATAGCGAACAAATGGAGCACAATATGTATCAAAAGAAGACCATGCTTGAGCACCTGCTGTTTCTCCTTGAGTTGTAAATGTAGAATTAACTATTTGCCCCAAAAAAGACCTTAAATGTTTTGCAGGTTTTGATTCAACCTTTCCAGAAACTCCACCAAATCCATTAACAAGTAATAATTTTAAATCCCAACCAGCACAATATGCTCCAAAAAACCCTAAATCATGCATATGAAAATCACCACTTAAATGGGCATTTCTTATTTCTTCAGGATATACTTCATATAACCAATATTGCTTGGTAAAAATTTCTCTTATGTAATTATTTAAACCATTTATACTTTTTTGAGTATTGGCATTTTCTTTTACTTGCCAATCTTTATCACTCATATAATTGGTGAACATTTCAATTGTAGCGCCTATTAATGCATTAGCATTTCTAGCTTCAGCCCTTTTTTCTCGATATAAAATAAAGGCTTTTGCAGTCTGAGCATGCCCATTTTCTATCAATACTTTTTCTATTATATCTTGAATTTCTTCAACATCTGCGATTCCTTCAGGATGTCTTTTATCTACAATTTCAACAACTTGAGTACATAATTTTTGAGACTTACTCCAATCATTACCTCCAACTGCGTTTGCCGCTTTGAAGATTGCCCAAGTTATTTTCTCTTGATAAAACTGAACGACATCACCATTTCTTTTTCTAACCTGCTTCATAATTCCTCCATTTCTTGTGAACAAGCTCCATGGAGTGCGATTAAAATAAAAACCCCTAACTTGGGGGGTGCAAAAAAACCGCATACCCGCTACAACCATACTCCGTGGAGGCGAGATAAGTATAAGCAGGTCTTCCGGCTTAGATTCAACAAGTATATGTCTCTTCCCAATACTAAGTACCAGTGAGTTATACATACACTCTCATCATTACGGCGGCGGGACCGCACAGGAATTCAACCTGTTTCCCTTTTAAGTTTTACACTCATACCATCACATATGTGCCATTGATTTTAGCACACAAGTTTTTTTCAGTCAATCAACTAATAAGTGTACTTTTTTTAAAAAAAACAAAATAATCTTTTTATATTAAGAACATTTTAATTTGTTTAAAAAAATAAATTTTTTCATTTCAAAAAATAAAAATGAATATATCACGATAAATCGCTTTTTTATAGATTCCCAGCAAAATCATTTTAACATTTTAATAATTGAATATATATATACTTTTCTTGCAATTTAATATTTAATGTTTCAAAAATGTTTCATTTTACTGGTTTAAAATAAAAAACTCTTACAAAATAAGGGTTTTTTATCTTATGGCGCGACCAAGAGGAGTCGAACCTCCGACCTAGCGCTTAGGAGGCGCTCGCTCTATCCACTGAGCTATGGTCGCACAGCACATTTAATTTACCATAATTAACTTATCCTTTCAAGATAATCATAATTTTATTGATAATCTTATTAATAAGTGATATATTGTTAAAAATTAAGGAGAAATCACTATGGAATATAAAACACCCCTAAACTATAAATCAAAATTAGATCTCATACAAACAGAAATTGCAATCAAGAAAATAAAAGATAATTTTGAAATTAATATTTCTAAATCTCTTGATTTATTAAGAGTATCTGCACCTTTATTTGTCAGAAATGATTCAGGTATAAATGATGATTTAAATGGAATTGAAAGACCTGTGACTTTTGATATTAAAAATATTGATTATGATGTTAGTGTTGTTCAATCTCTTGCAAAATGGAAAAGAGTTGCCTTAAAACGTTATTCAATAGCTAAAAATCATGGTATATATACCGATATGAATGCTATAAGAAGAGATGAAGATTTAGATAATCTACACTCAGTTTATGTTGATCAATGGGATTGGGAATATGTGATTGATAAAAGCGAAAGAAAACTTTCAACACTTAAAAAAATAGCAAAAAAGGTTTATAAATCTATTTTAAAAACTCAAAACAAAATCACAAAAGAATTCCCTGAATTGACTGCGTATTTTGAAAAAGACCTATATTTTATCGACTCTAGTAAACTTGAGGAACTATATAAAGAATATGATGCTAAAGAAAGAGAAAATTTAATTTGTAGAGAATATGGCAGTGTTTTTATTTATAAAATTGGAGGCAAACTTAAAAGCGGAAACCCTCCTCATGATTTAAGAGCCCCAGATTATGATGATTGGAAACTTAATGGCGATATTTTGGTTTACTATCCTCCATTAGAATGCGCAGTAGAGATATCATCAATGGGTATAAGAGTAGATGAAAAAGCACTTAAAAAACAATTAAAAATTACAAAATGTGAATCTAGAATAGATATGCCTTTTCATAAATTACTACTTAATGGTGAACTTCCCTACACAATAGGTGGAGGAATTGGACAATCTAGATTGTGCTTAGTTTTATTAAATAAAGTCCATATAGGTGAAGTGCAAACTTCTATTTGGGATAAAGAAACACTTGAAACTTCTAAAAAAAGAAAAATAGCACTATTATAAATATAGATATAAAAAAAAGATATTAACATTTGGATGTTAATATCTTTTTAAAGTAACTCTTTAAAAGAATGAATATACTGATCTGCAAAATTGGATATTTCTTCTTCTAAATCTTTTGATACCTCATCATAAACAGCTATTGTATAAGCACCAATTTCATGAGCACTCTTAACAGCAAAAATGGCATCTTCGATAACAATTGTATCTTCTGGTTTAAATCCCATCTTTTCAATGACTTTTGCAAAGAAATCATTATCAGCTTTATGCTTTCCTACAATAGTTTCATCAAATATTTCTTTAAAATATTTATTTACTTTAAGACGTTTTAGAACTTCAGTTGCTAAATCTTTTGGAGTTCCTGTAGCAATACAAATTGTATAACCTTCATTTTTATATTTCTCTAATACTTCAATTACATAAGGTTTTAACTTTATATCATTTTGGTATCTATATAACATTTTAGAACACCATAGCTTTGTTAATTCTTCATAAGTAGCTGGGATAACCTTATTTTCTGTAAGATACTTTGCTATTTGAGAAGCAGACATTATTTCAAATTTCTTCATTATCATATCATAATTTGTGATGTTATAATTTTGAAGTAATTTCAAACCTTCATTTTTCCAAACTGACATTGAATCAATAAGTGTCCCATCCATATCAAAAACCACTAATTTATTTTCCATATTTTTCCTCCTTTCAAATATTATTATGTATAATTAATCAATATTTATCAAGAAACATTGTAAAAATTATACTGTAAATTTACATTTTATCTACATAAAAAAATGTTTAACTTCTAATGGTCACAAAAAAACCAAAAAACACTCGGAAACAAAACTATTTAGAAAATTATTATAATCCCCATAAATTTTGTGTATAAATAAAATGCTCGTCATCATTCTTGCATAAATTATTTGAAATTACAAGTAAAATATATAAAAACGTGGACTCAGTCCACGTTATTTATTATAGTTTAGTCTTCCAAAGACCATGAAGATTACAATATTCATAAACCTCTAATGGTTTTTCTTGATGAACTGCAAATTCAACAATTGGATCTTTACCTACTTCTAGATATTTGCGATGTACACCTTTATCTGTAACTAGAACCACAAAAACTATATGATGAGCTTCTGTGCTTGGATGAACAGTACTCCCAACTTGAACATGTACAACATCATTATCTACTTTTACCATAGGAACATGTTTTTCTGTTGCTCCATCTGAAGTATTAGCAACTAACTCTTGCATTGGTTTTCCACAGCAAACTGGTACAACTGTACTATCTACTACCATATCGATAAGATTACCACACATATTACATCTATAAAATTTCACCTTCATAAAATTACCTCCTTAATCAAGTGAATCATGTACTTTAATTATAGCATTAATACATATATAGTCAAATCTAATAAAAACTTAATTTACTACTGATTTTGAGATTTTTTCTGAAATTTCCTTTTTAATTGTGCTCTAAATAATAAGATGTTTATTACCAAAAAGAAGAAAAGCAAAATTATCCAAGCAAGTCCTGGCATATTTGGTGCAAGTCCTATTATCAACATAAGAGGAAATCCAAAAACTATTGCTGCAGTACTTCCAGTAACAAGATTATTTGATGCTGGAGTTTTAAAATCTGGGTCAACCTCTCTTAATAATGCCACACCAGTACTTGCAGTTCCTGTTAACATTCCATACATTGCAAGAAATCCCGGTATTTTATAATCTTTGTAGAAAATTTTTGATAAATATTTTACATACAAGAAAGTAATAACACCACCAAATGTAGTAATAATAAAGAATGGCACCCATAAATCAGACATAACTTCAATATTAATTGCAGAAATTGCAGCAATTATCATAAAATCAAAAACGACTCCGGCAATTCTATTTAACATAAAATTATTAGTATATACTCTATTCATTAAATGAACACTTTTTAAACCTCTAAATATCTTTTTATATAGTAAAGCAAATAATGTTCCAAAGATAAAATTAAATCCCCAAATAAGTGGACGTAATGTATTCACTCCAAAATTACCAAAAATTCCAGTTTCAATAAATAATTTATCAAACCCCCACATAAAACCAAAGCTAGTCATAAAAACTAACATTACTAAACATATTTGAACAGTAAATTTGTCAATAGCTTCTGCAAGAGGAATTTCATCTTCTTGAGAAACAAGTTCACCTATATTTGTTTCACCCGTTTTTTTATTATCATTCCTAGTTAATTTTCCTTTGCGAATTAAGTAATTCATATAAATTACTCCTAAAGCACAAGCCCAAATAAAGCCTAAACTTGCTATAGAAAGACCAAATGATTTACCACCTATAAAACCATATTGCAATTCAAAATTAGTTCCAAAGTTATTTGCCTGACCTGGTCCTTGACCAAATCCTAATGGCAACAATATCCCACTTGCAGCAAATAAGTCAGGGAATATAGTATACGCTAACACTATAGTTATTCCCAATCCAATAACGGCTTGTATTAAATATGTTCCAACAATAATCAATCCACTATTAATTCCATCTTTTAAAACTTTTTTATTTTGTAATTCTCCTTGACCATAAGCTGTCTTTAGTCCTAATGCAATAAATCCTATACATAAAGCATGGTATGTTATTTTATCTAAAAAGTCTGTTATTAGAATATTATCTAACAAACCAATGCTTTTCAAAATCAAGGTAACAAAACCCCCAATAACTGCAGTTGGCAAAAGTGATTTCCTTAAAAAAGGAACTTTTCTTCTTAAAATGTTTGATAATAAAAGTATTAAACATAAAATCCCTATTTGAATCATTGAACTCCACATATCATATTCCCAAAAAACCATTGCATTTACCCTCTTTCTTGTTTTTTAGTGAGTAATAAATAAACATATATAATACTCCACTTCTTCTTTTATTTCCGCGTATCTGATAATATTTATCATCGACATGTAATAATAATTTATTTTTACCTTGAACACTCATTGATTTTATATCAGTAAAGTTCAAAGTTATTTTAGCATCATTTTTTTCAATCTCAATTCTATTTTTATATAAACGAGATTGTCCTTTAAAAATCAAAGTCTCTTTATGTTTTAATCTATGATTTAAAATAAAATAAATATCATTATCAATTTTTATTGGATCTTCATCTTCGTATTTATCATAATCAAAATCATATAAATAACCTTTTTGATAATCATACCATTGTTTGACACTATGAAAATGAATTTTCCCTTTTATTAATTTGAACGTTAAATCTTCTTGATATTCAGCTTCATAACCACATTTTTCACACCTTATACTATTTTTTTCACTTTTCAGGCTTCCAATACTTCCACAATCTGGACAAACAAATAATGCTCTTTCTAAAAAATGAGCTCTATTTTTACAATTATAATATCTATTATCATTTTTTAAAGCATCAACATTAATTTCATTTTTAATTATTTCATCTAATTCTTCATCTGTCATATTGTTATATTCACTAGGTAAAATTATCCTTTTTATTTGCCCAGAACACTTTCCTTTTCTTAATTTTTCACCCCACCGTGGTGCAACTCCATAACAACCGATTATGTTATACAAAATTAATGGCTTACCAATTTTTTTTACTAATCTTGCTATTGGACTTGGTATATATTCTTCAACTCCGGAATATGTAGCATTACCAGAAATAAATATACCTACAGATCCACCATTTTTCATCATAGAAATAATGTTTTTTGTAGTTGAAATATCAATTTCATTTTTAGTTTTAGAAATCGGTGACATAAAATATTCTAATAAAGAACTAATTATTTTTATAGAAAAAATGTCATCACTTGCAACAAAATAAATTGGCTTTTTAAAAGAAAGTGATAACATTATTGGATCAATTTGGGTCACATGGTTAGATATAATTAAATAGTTTTCCTTCAAATTTTTATAGACTTTTGCTTTATATCCATAAAAGCAAAAAAGGAAAGCCCGTATAAAGGGTTTAAGTATCTTGTTGAAGGCTTTATGTCTAAAATGTGGAACCATGAAAACACCCCTTAGATAAACGCTTTTATTTTACATTATAAGAAAGAATAAATCAATATTATATACTTTTATATTTCTTAATTAAATAATAACTATCACACTCACTAGAATTACAAAAATAACAATTGCTGTTAGAGTTTTGATTAAATGGAACTAATATTACTCTATCTTTCATTTTTTTAAGTTTTTCTAAGCACTTTTCTTTATCACAACATTGAATTTTTGTGATTACATTAACACATTTATCGTTTGTAAAATCAGAAGAATTTCTAATTGAATTAACAGTAAAAGTAAGTGCTTTTTTATATAAATCATTCTGCATTTTAGTTAAATATAATTCTATATCATCAACAAATAATTTTGTATCAATTCTTATAAATTCTTTATTAAACCTAACAAATAAATTAAGAGAATTCCCTTCAACATCTTTTATACCTATTTCAATTATAAGTGGCACCCCAATTTTTAGATAATATTCATGCTTTTTTGTATGGGTTTCACTGGTTTCATCATAAAGAACTTTTAATCCTTTTTTTTCTAGTTTATCTAAAAGTTCTTTACACTTTTTATTAACACCTTTTTGAGCGATATTGATAGGTATTATAACCGCAAGATATGGAGCTATTGCTGGAGATAAAATTACTCCTTCTTCATCATTACTATAAATTGCAATGGCATCTAATATTTTACTTAAAAAATAACTCCTAACATAATAGCCATTTTCATCCTTTTTTAAAATTGATCTTGCTATCTCAATTATTCCTTTAGAAGTTATGACCCCAATATAATAAGTTTCATCCTTGTTAATTAAAAGTTTGCCACTAATAATAGGAAGATTGATTATTTCTTTAATAACCCTAGAAAACAATTCAACATTTTGTAATTGTTCATGTCTTGCTGGTTGAATTTCTTTAAAATATGCCTCAACTTCTCTTGAAAAATATTTTGTGGATCCAACTTTTCTTATATAGTCAAAAAACAAAGATTTAGGCGCGCCATTTTTACTAGCAATTTGACAGTCACCTTTTGAAGTTTTAATTTTTTTATGATTAGTTAAAATTAATTTTTCATCTATCATACTCAATATATTATCAAAAACACTACTGCCATAATCCAGAAGTAAAACTTCACCATTTAATCTGGTAGCAAAAGATATTTCGCACAACATTTTATTTAAACTATTCATGTTTTCACCCAATTAATTTATTTAATCTTCGAATAGAATATATTTCACTTGCAAC
>Ga0265294_10000791_pt1 | contig 42941 bp, 35 predicted proteins | sample MunlanPumphouse3_FD_192504 | JGI IMG/M metagenome (GOLD analysis project Ga0265294, IMG submission 192504) | Groundwater microbial communities from a municipal landfill in Southern Ontario, Canada - Pumphouse #3 | ecosystem: Environmental > Aquatic > Deep subsurface > Groundwater | place... | reverse complement strand
CGGTCAGCAGCAGCATGGTGGTGACGTTGTCCAGAAACGCGGAAGAAACGGCGGTAAAGGCCATCAGAATGACGGCCAGCAGAAAGATCTTGCCCTTGGCCGCCTTGTAGGAAACATAGGCGCACCACTGGAACACGCCGGTTTCCTTGAGAATGCCGACGATGATCATCATGCCCATCAGAAGGAAGATCACGTTCATGTCGATGGCGGCGATGGCCCGCTCATAGGAGAAGATGTGATACTCGGGATTGAGCACGCCCACCGTGTAGGAAAGCACCATCATGGCTGCAGCGCCCAGCATGGCGGCGATGGTTCTGTGCAGCAGCTCGAAGGTGATCAGCGCGTAGGCCAGAATAAAAACAATGGTGGAAATCCAGAAAGCCGGTCCCAGAAAGCGCTGCAGGGTGATGTCCTCGGAGATGTAGAATTGATCTCCCATCTGAGCGATCTCGGACCCCTTGAACTCGACTTTTCCGGTGGTAAAGCTGTTTTTGGATGCTTCCACGGTAAAAATCGCATTGGGAACCGATCCTTTTTCCACCACAAACCGGGCCACATATTTGCCGTTGTGGGCGGTTTCGGTCTCGTAGACCTCCTGGCCGTTTTCAAAGAACTTGACCGTACATTCGCCGATCGGCTCCTTGTGCGAGTCATAGATCAAACCGGAGATATTAATCGTATCTCCTTCCTTCAATCCGCTGTCATCGTGCGCCGGCCCTCCTCCGTGGCCTGCAAAAGCCATTGGTGCGGCAAAGGCCATGAGAATCGTCAGCACGATAAGCCATAAAGATTTCTGTCTGCGCATGAAACGTTCCTCCTCCAAAGTTTTCTTCATTGTCTGCGGGCCATGGCCGCAAGGCCCTGCCCAGAATTCTGCCGTTTAAATCTTGGTAAGTAATAAGGTGCAGGAAATATCATAAACCCCATAACGGGTCAATCTTTTTTTAGGAAAACGCGAAGCAGAACGCTTCCATCATCCGGCGAGGCGACGCAGGCCTCAATTACGGATAGTTTCGGCTCTCTGCCATCAATGGCTTTGATTTTTTTATCCTGTTTGCATGCAATTTTATTTTTCACTTGATTTTTTGGAAGATTATGAAAAGCTTTGTGACTGGAACGAACTTTAAGCGTTTGATATGCTCCGCAATAATCCGAAATCGGCCTTTTCGGGCGCCGGATTTGGTTTGACAGAAGAATTACCGGATGATAGTGGCAGTTGCTGTCCGGATGGCCGCCGTCAAATCAGGCGCGCGGCATTTTGAATTTAAAGGGATGATTATGGGAGCAGAGACCTTTTATATACGATCGCTGACCGTTCAAAACACCATCATGGCCATTGTGGCGCTGATTATGATTGCATTGCTGGTGAGATGCTTTCTGAAAAAGCAAACCATGCACGCGATTGCCGTGATTCTGTGGATGGGTTTTTTTGTCTGGTTTTTCAACGGCCCCTTCTGGGGATTCAGCGCGGTAACGATCAGCCCTCAGGGCATAGAGCCGCATTACGGATTTTTATCGGTTTTTAAACCCAAACACCTGCCCGCAGACACCTACTGGAAAATTCAGGATTACCGCGGCGGCATCCGGCGTCTGAAACAACTGCACTATTTCGTCCTGGACGATGATATCGAAAGCCTGAGAGTGCGCGGCGCCGACAAGCTGAAAACACTCGAATCCATTGGCGCCGCCATTGACCGGATCAACGGAAAATCCATGGGGGAACGCGTTAAACTTTTCTGAGGGCGGATGCGATACTACCCGGTCTATCTGGATATCAATGATCGAAAATGCGTGGTGGTCGGCGGGGGGTCCGTAGGCGCCCGCAAAGTGATCACCCTGCTGGCATGCGGCGCCAGGGTGACGGTGATTTCCCCGGAAGCGACGGCGGAGCTGAATGGCCTGGCCGAACAGGGCCGCATTGCGCTGATCCGGCGGCCATACCAAAGTTCAGACCTTGACGGCGCTTTTATGGTGATTGGTTCCACCGACGACGAGGCGATCAATCACCGAGTACACGCCGATGCCGAAGAACGCAACCTGCTGTGCAACATTGCGGATCAGCCCCGGGTGTGCAATTTTATTCTGCCTTCGATCATTCAAAGAGGGGATCTGGTCATCGCCGTTTCGACCTCCGGCAGAAGTCCGGCCTTTGCCAAAAAGCTGCGCAAGGAACTTGAGCGGCAGTTCGGGGACGAATATGCTGTGTTTCTGATGCTGCTGGGCGCCATCCGAACAAAGCTTCTGGCCGAAGATCACGCCCCGGAAGCGCATAAACCCTTGTTTGAAGCCCTGATTGATACAGACCTTCTGGAGATGATCCGTGACCGCCGCACCGACGAGGTCAACCGTATTTTAAAAGAAATCCTCGGCACCGGATTTACCCTGGAATCCCTGATCGGAAACATTTCGCAACCAACGGACTGATTTCTACGAGGAACGATCCATGGAACTTCTTTTGATCATTACGGTTTTGTGCTACCTGATCAGCTCCGGGATTTATGTTGCCTTTCTTTTCTTCCAGAAGGAAGCGCTGCACAAGTGGGGGTTTTACCTGCTGGCCGGCGGATTCATTTTTCATACGGTTGCCATCATCGCAACGGCTGTCCGGATCGGAAGCCTGCCGGCGCACAATCTGCACCAGAACCTGATTCTTGCCGCCTGGGCGGTGGTTGGCGTATTCCTGTTGTTCAGGCTGAGATATAATTTAAAAATACTGGGTATTTTTGCCGCCCCGCTGGCTTCGGCGGCCATGATCGCCGCCATGATCGCCCCCCGTGAACCCGTCCAGATGCAGCAGATCTTCAACAGTTTCTGGCTGGTCCTCCATGTGATTTCGATTTTCATCGGGGAAGCGGCCTTTGCGCTGGCCTGCGGTCTGGGGATTTTTTACATTCTTCAGGAAAACGCAATCAAGACCAAGCGCCGCGGTTTCTTTTTTAAACGCCTTCCAAATCTTGAGCTGCTGGATGCAAGCGGGTACGCCTGCCTGGTTGTCGGGTTTTCCATGCTCACCCTGGGCTTTATCACGGGTTTTGTCTACGCCCAACTGGTTTGGGGAAGACTCTGGAGCTGGGACCCCAAAGAGGTCTGGTCCGGAATCACCTGGCTGCTCTATGCGGCCATGCTTCACGGCAGACTGGCCATCGGGTGGCGGGGCAGAAAAGCCGCGGTGATGGCGATCATCGGATTTGCTTTTCTGCTCTTTACCTTTTTAGGCGTCAACTTTCTTTTACAGGGCCACCATGGAGACTTTACCCGCTGGTAGACATTTTAAACCGGGCGCAAGGCAATATGCTGCAAGCGAAAACAATGCTGTTGCCGTCGCCGAAACAAGATTAAACGACACGCAACGCCATGCTTGAAATCGTATTGCTGGGACTCAACCATAAAACAGCGCCCGTCGAGGTCCGTGAATGCCTGGCTTTCTCCAGGGATGACATATCCGCCGGACTGCGAGCGCTAACGCAATACCGGTCCGTCAGCGAGGCGATATTGTTTTCCACCTGCAACCGGGTGGAACTCATCATGACCACGGAAGATTTTGACCTTGCCGTCGAGGATGCCAAGAAATTTCTGTCCGAGACCAAGCGAATACCGATCTCTGATTTCAACGATTGCCTTTATGTTTACCGGGGCGACGAAGCCGTTCGTCACATTTTCCGGGTAGGGGCAAGCCTGGATTCAATGATGGTAGGCGAACCCCAGATTCTGGGTCAGATCAAAAGCGCTTTTCAATCGGCCGCCGCCCAGAAAACTTCGGGGGTGATTCTGAACCGGCTGCTTCACAAAACATTCTTTGTCGCCAAACGGGTCCGGACCGAAACAGCCATCGGGGATCATGCGGTGTCCATCAGCTATGCGGCCATTGAGCTTGCCCGGAAAATTTTCGGCGATCTGAAGGAGAAACAAGCGATGCTGATCGGCGCCGGTGAAATGGCGGAACTGGCCGTCGAGCATCTGATGCGGCATCAGGCCGGCTGCATCCATGTCGTCAACCGCACCTTTGAGCGCGCGCTGGAAATGGCCTCGCACTTCAACGGCAAAGCCATTCGATTTGAAGAGATCGAAGACTGCCTGCAGCAGGTTGATATCATCATCAGCTCAACCGGTTCGCCCAACTACGTCATCACCCGGGATCAGATCAAAAAGGCCATTCGAAGCCGGCGGCAGCGCCCCCTTTTCTTTATCGACATCGCCGTTCCCCGTGATATCGACCCTGGAATCAATCGGCTTCCCAACTGTTATGTTTACGATATAGACGATCTTAAAGGGGTTGTGGAGGACAATATCGAAGACCGCCAAAAAGAAGCCATCAAAGGAGAAACCATTGTCGACGAGGCGGTAATCCGTTTTCGGGACTGGTTCAAAAGCCTCGATGTCGTGCCGACCCTTTTGCAGCTGAGAAATAAAATGGACGTTATTGCCGCTGCGGAAACCCGCAAGACCCTTCAGTCGCTTCCGCATCTTTCCGAAGAGGATCAACGGGCGATTCAGCGCATGACCCGCGCCCTGGTCAATAAAATCATGCATGATCCGACCCTCTTCCTAAAGCGAAGCGGCGTCCGCGGAAATAAGCGCACCTATCTGGATATCGCACGAAAACTTTTTAACATCGACGAATAACGCAAGGTTTGAAAAAATCGCAGACCGGCTTTTCAGAGAAGCCGGCATTGAAATCGTATTTTTTAATTTGTTAAAGGAGGTTTTAGTTGAAGAAAACGGCATTTTTATTTCCCGGCCAGGGATCGCAGTTCGTTGGCATGGGGCAGGATTTTTATGAAGAATTTTCGTTTGTAAAAGACATTTTTGATATGACCGACGAAGTGACCCATCTGAACATCTCCAGGCTCTGTTTCAAAGGGCCCATGGAAGAACTGACTCAGACCGTCAACCTGCAACCCGCGGTTACGGCCGTTAATCTGGCCGTTCTGGCTGCCCTGGAAAAGGAAGGCATCCAGCCCGATCTGACCGCCGGTCACAGCCTTGGAGAATACGCCGCACTGTATGCTTCGGAGGTTCTGGACAGAGGAAACACCGTCAGGGCGGTCATGCGCCGCGGCGAGTTGATGCATCGCGAGGCCATCAAACAACAAGGCGCCATGGTCGCGCTGATCGGGATATCATTAAAGGCGGTTGCAGATCTCATCAACGCTGTTCGCAGCGAGGGGGTTGTTTCCATCGCCAATCACAATGCCGAAAACCAGATCGTGATCACAGGATCTCCCGAACCGGTGAGAAAGGTTGCCGGCCTTGCCTCAGAGCAGAAGGCAAAGGCGGTTACGCTGAACGTCAGCGGCGCATGGCACAGCGATCTGATGAAAGGCGCCGAAGCCGAATTTGCGGAATTTCTTTCAGCCATGGCCTTTAAAGATGCCAAGACGCCTGTTGTTCAGAATGTGACCGGCGATGTCGCCACAGGCGCCGATACGATCCGCGATCATATGGTTAAACAGCTCTGCAGTCCGGTCAGATGGTACGATTCGGTTTGCAGGCTCATGGATCTGAAGACCGAGGTTTTTGTAGAAATCGGTCCGGGCAAGGTTTTGTCCAATCTGGTGAAAAAGATATTGCCGAAAGGTTACCCTGGAAAAACATATTCGGTCAGTGACCTGAGAGGCTATGAACTCCTTCTGAATGAAATCGCCTGAATTCCGACAGCAAAACCGGATGCCGTCCAAAAGCTGTAAGGCGGCGTCCGGTTTATTTTTCAGTCCGGAATTCAACAGCCTGTTCATGCCCAGGGCGATTTTATAAAAAACAGCAATGGGTGAATTTTTGCGATCAATCCCATGTGCAAAAACAGATATGATCTGTTTGCGAAATTATTGCCATGCCTGCAATAAAAATAAAAAGCATACGAGCGGAATCTGAAGTCAGCCGACCCGGCTGTTGCAACGAAAAACGGAAAACGTATCCCTTTACATTAAGATAAACTTGTGCTATTTACTTCAACTTTAATTAATAAATCCATAATACAAGGGTTACATCATGGAAGAAAAGGACCTTCAAGACTTTCGGAAGCTGCTTGTGGAACGTCTGGAAGAGCTTCTAAACCAGGCTGATGATACCGTTTCCGGAATGACAACCCAGAAAGAGAACCTTCCAGATCCCACCGACCGGGCTTCACTGGAGGCGGACCGCAATTTCATGCTTCGCATTCGGGACCGTGAAAACAAGCTGATTAAAAAAATTCGTGAGGCTCTCGAGCGCATCGACAACGGAACGTATGGAATTTGTGAAACCTGCGGAGAAGAAATTGCCATCGAACGCCTGAAGGCAAGACCGGTAACCACCCAGTGCTTCGAGTGCAAAACCAAAGCGGAGGCAATGGAAAAAACCATTGGACACTAAGCGTAATGTCGGAATTGACCTTCATGTCCATTCCAAAGCCTCGGACGGCAGCGCATCTTCAATAGAAATTTTAAATTCAGCTCAGAAACGCGGTATCGGCGCCATCGCCATCACGGATCATGATTCGGTTGAAGGCGTCAGAGAAGTCTTGCAAAATGGAATTCCGCCCGGCATAAAATTTCTGACGGGAATCGAGATCAGCGCCTCGCCGCCCGAAGAGTTTCCATGCTCCGGAAGCTTCCATATGCTGGGCTACGGCATCCGCGTCAACGACACCGAATTCAACGAGACCCTTGAAAAGCTCCGGCAGGCCAGAAAAACCCGAAACCCGCGTATTATCGAGCGCTTGAATCGAATGGGAATCGAGCTGAGCCTGGAAGAAGTTGAAACCATCGCAGGAGGCGCACAGACAGGAAGACCCCATATCGCCAAAGCCATGGTGGCCAAAGGGTTTGCATCCTCGATCAACGATGCCTTTGATCGATATATCGGCAAAGGCAGCCCCGCCTATGTCGAAAAGTACCGCCTGGAATGTGCGGCGGCCATAGAGATGATTTCAAAGGCCGGCGGAATTCCGGTTCTGGCGCACCCGGTGCTTATCAAACCCGTTGACGATCGGCCGATCGACAGGCTGGTTCATATTCTGAAATCCATGGGATTGCGCGGCATCGAGGTGTATTACCCGGAGCACTCTTTGCGGCAAACCGATTATTATGCCCGCCTTGCCACCCGATACGGGCTGTTGATGACCGGCGGCACCGATTATCACGGTTCTCTGAAACCCGATATCGAACTGGGTTGCGGCAGAGGAGATTTTTTTGTGCCGTATCGCCTTTATGAACAGTTGATTCAGGAGGGTGGCTGCGACCATGACTGAAGGAATCGATATAGCTGCACTGGAGGAAAGGGTATTCTATCATTTCAGGAATCGGGGTTTGATTGAAGAAGCCCTGCGGCACCGTTCTTTTGTCAACGAACAAACGAATCTGACGCTTCGCGACAATGAACGGATGGAATTTCTTGGAGACGCGGTGCTCAATCTGATTATCAGCACCATTCTGATCCGCGGATATTCCGATTTCACCGAAGGTCAGCTGTCTCGCATCCGCGCAGGACTCATCAACGAAAACCAGCTTTCCGCCCTGGCCGCAACCCTGAATCTGGGGGATTTCATCCAGATGGGGAAAGGAGAGATTCTCTCAAACGGCAGGAACAAAAAATCCATTCTCGCGAATACGCTCGAAGCCCTCATTGCCGCGGTTTATCTGGATGGCGGATTCGAGCGGGCATTTGAATTCATTAGGCGCCATTTTTCCGATCTTCTCGAGAAGGTTCCGGACCTCTCGAACCTGAGCGACCATAAGACCCGATTGCAGGAATGGGCTCAGGCCGAAGGGCATGAAGTTCCGGAATACATCCTGATCTCATCCAGCGGTCCGGATCACGATAAAACTTTTTCCGTGCAGGTCAAACTGTTTGACCGGGCGGCCCTCGGTACAGGTAAAAGCAAAAAAGCAGCCGAACAGGATGCCGCCAGGAATGCGCTGGAAAACTTTGCAAAACCCGTCTGAATGCGGTCCGAAATGAAATCCACGCCTCTGGTTGTTCCGGTTTTTCTGCCTCAGGCCGGATGCCCCCACCAATGCGTCTTCTGTAATCAATTTGCCATCACCGGCGCCGGCTCTGACTTGCTTCGACCGGAAGCTGCACGACATTCCATAGAAACCTTTCTCGCACGCGGCATTCGAAGACGAACCTCTGTTCAGATTGCATTCTTCGGCGGAAATTTTCTGGGACTGAGATTCGAAAAGATCCGCGGGCTCTTGAATATGGCGACCGATTTTGTTCGCCAAAACCGGGTCGACGGCATTCGCTTTTCAACCCGCCCGGATACGGTTCGAACCGATACGCTGGATGCGATTCGGGAATTCCCCGTTCAGACCGTTGAACTCGGAGTTCAATCCATGAACGATGCGGTGCTAGCACATTCCCGCAGAGGGCACACCTCGGATCACACCCGCTCTGCATTTGGATTGCTCCGCAGCAGAGGCTATGAAATCGGCGCTCAGATCATGACGGGACTTCCTGCCGACTCTTCCGGGAAAACCCTTCAAAGCGCCCGGGAACTTATTGTTTTGCGGCCGGATTTTGTCCGGATCTATCCCACAGTTGTGTTAAAAAACAGCCCTCTTGCCGAATGGTATGCCGCCGGGGAATACCAGCCCGTATCCCTGGAAAGCTGCGTAACGCTGGTCAAAAAGCTGTACATTCTGTTCCGGCAAAACCGGATCCCCGTGATCCGAATGGGGCTTCAGGCCACTGAAAACCTTGATGAGGAAGGAACCGTTATTGCCGGTCCTTATCATCCGTCTTTCGGGCATCTTGTTTTTTCCGAAGCCTTTCTGGATGCAGCGGAGAAATGCCTGTCAGCCCTCGGTCCCATGCCGGATCCTCTTGTGATTCGTGTCCATTCCAGGGATCTGTCGAAAATGCGGGGATATAGAAATCGGAACATTCAAATGCTTCAAGATCGTTACAAAATTTCCGCGCTTCAGGTTGCTGCTTTCGACCAAGTCGAGCCCGATCATATTCAAGTCCATCTTTCAATGCCGCTCCCGGTTTATACGCCTTTTTGACATCAAAATATTCAAAAGGGTTTGAAATCCGGTATACAAATCTTTCAAGCTGCTTTTAATTCTCATTCTTACGAACCGTATTCATTAACTGCTTATTATTTATTGTTCTTGACAGAACAAGGCGGGTTTAATATGTACAACTTGGATTTTTCGAGTTCTGATCACATACTTGAACCATCATATCCAAGGAGGAACCATGAAAAAAATTGCCTTGACCGTGTTTGCATTTTTATGCGCAGTCTGTTTGGTTCTGCCTGGCGCATGGGCCGCAGAATCGGTAAAAGTCGGCGTCGTTTTGCCTTTAACCGGCGACCAGGCCAAATTCGGAGAGGTTGAAAAACTATCTTTTGAAATGGCGGCCGAAGAAATCAACGCCGCCGGCGGTATCAACGGAAAAACGATGGAACTGCTGATCGAAGACGATACGGGCAGACCCGAGGTCGGTCGATCGGTGGTGGAAAAGCTGATCACCAAGGACAAGGTGGTGCTGGTCGGTGGCGGTTACAGCAGCTCGGTGACCTATGCCGCGGCCGGCGTCTGCCAGCAGAAAAAAGTTCCCTTTCTGGTCAACACCGGATCGGCCGACAACATTACAACTTCCGGCTGGGATTATATCTATCGCTTAAATCCGCCGGTCAGCGAATATTCCGGCGCCATCGAGTCACTGCTTGAAACAGTCATCAAGCCCAAAACCGTGGCCATTTTGTATGAAAATTCCCTGTTCGGCACCAGTGGAGCCAAGTCCTTTGAGAGCAGCTGCGAGAAACTGGGCTACAAAGTTGTTCTGAAGGAAGGATACGAACACGGAGGCATCGACTACAAGCCGGTTCTGATTCAGGTTAAGGAACTCAATCCGGATATCGTCTACATGATTTCCTACATTATGGATGCCTCATTGCTGATGAAACAGGCCAAGGAACTCAAGCTGACCCCCAAAATTTTCATGGGCGGAGCTGCGGGATTCACTCTGCCGGAATTTGTAACCAATGCCGGCATAGCTTCGGAAAAAGTTGTTTCGGCCACCCTGTGGCATCAGGTTCTGCCCTATCCCGGCGCCATGGACTATTATAAAAAATTTGTTGCCAAGTACAACAAGGACACCGAATACCACGGTGCCGAGGCTTATGCGGCTGCCTATGTGATCGCCGATGCGTTGAAACGCGCCAAGTCTTTTGATCGTAAAGACGTCAAAACCGCGCTTGCAGAAACCGACATGATGACCATCTTCGGACCGGTCAAGTTCATTTCCTACGGGAAGATGAAAAACCAGAACCAGCTTCCCACCTATGTTGTCCAGTGGATCGACGGCAATTTGGAAATGGTCTGGCCGGAGAATGTCGCCACCAAGCCCTTTGTATATCCCGTGGACTGGATCAAAACCTGGGGCTATTCAAGCACCGCCCAGAATTAATGACACCCGAAAAGGGCGAACCCTTTGCCGGTTCGCCCTTTTTAATTTTCCATACGACCGTCGCTGGAAGTTTACCGAAAGGATCGCCCGATGGATGTCTTTCTCCAAACCCTGGTCGCCGGCCTGCTGATCGGCGGCATTTACAGCCTTATCGGCATTGGCATGACCTTGATCATGGGGGTTATGGGCATCATCAATCTGGCTCACGGCCAGTTGATGATGGTGGCCATGTATATTACGTTTGTGCTATCGCATTATCTGCATATCGACCCCTATATTTCCCTCCTGGTCTCCATGCCGGCCCTTTTTTTTCTCGGCGCATTCCTGCAGAAATATCTGCTGAACCCGCTGATGAAGGTCGAATCCATTTTGCCCGAAAACCAGGTATTGATGACCGTCGGCATCGGCATGGTTCTGGCTGAAATTGCACGGTTCATTTTTTCGTCCGATTACAAGACCGTTCAAACGCCATACGGCTCAAAGGCCTTATTTCTGGGAAGCATTTCCTTTAATCTGCCCATGTGCATTGCTTTTCTCGTGGCCGTGGCCTTCACGATCGCTCTTTTCCTGTTTCTTCTGAAGACCGATATCGGAAGAGCCATCCGCGCTACCGCCCAGGACAAGGATGCGGCAACGTTGATGGGCGTCAACAGCAACCGGATCACCATCATTACCTTCGGCCTCGGTTCCGCCCTGGTGGCTGCGGCAGGCTCGCTTCTGATTCCGATCTTCTATCTGTTTCCGGATATCGGCGGTCCGTTTACCTTAAAAGCTTTCGTTATTACGATTCTCGGCGGACTGGGAAGCACGGTGGGCGCCATTATGGGCGGGCTGGTGCTGGGAATTGCTGAATCTCTGGGCGCAACCTACATCGGCATGGGTTATAAAGAGATGGTCGGACTGGTGATCTTCGTGCTGGTTCTCGTATTCCTGCCCGGCGGGCTGAAACGCTTGACAAAGATTTAGAGGCTTCGATGAAAAAAAATGTAATTCTTGCCATACTTGGAATCGTATTTCTGGCTTTCCCGCTGGTGATTAAATCCGATTACTATCAGCATCTGATCATCATCGCCCTGATGTGGGTGGTCATCGGTTCTTCGTGGAACCTTCTTGCAGGCTACACCGGCCAGGTTTCGTTCGGTCACGCCATCTTTTTCGGCATCGGCGCCTATACCGCAGGCATTCTCTTCAGCAAGCTTGGCATTTCTCCATGGTGGGGTATGCTGGCGGGCGGAATTTCCGCCATGCTGATCGGACTTTTTGTCGGCTGGGTGTGTTTTCGGCTTCGAGGTCCGTACTTTGCCCTGGCCACGCTGGCCGGCGGCGAAATTTTCCGCCTGATCGCCACCAACTGGGAAAGCCTCACCGAGGGCATGGTCGGAATTCTGATCATTCCCTCCTTTGAAAGCAAATTGCCGTATTATTATATCGCTCTGCTGCTGGCTGCGGGCTGTATTTTTGCAATTCATGTAATCATGCAATCCAAATGGGGATATTATTTTGTTTCCATTCGTGAAAATCAGGATGCAGCGGAATCCCTGGGAATCAACACCACGCTTTACAAAAACGTTTCTTTGCTGGTCAGCTCGCTGTTTACCGGCATGGCCGGTGCATTTTACATGAACTACATGGGTTTTATTGATCCCCAGGTGGTGTTTTCCCTGCATTATATTTCTATCATGTCGATCCTCGTTGGGATCGTCGGCGGTGTGGCCACCATCATGGGACCTGGGGTGGGTGCATTTGTCATGGTGGGTGTTCAGGAAACATTTCGAAGCGCTTTTTTCGGTATGGCCCCTCAGTGGATCAGCGAGGCCCACGCCCTTGTCTTCGGCCTCCTTGTAATCTTTGTCATCATGTTTCTGGCCAATGGTATTGTGGGCGATTGGGGCAAAATCAAACGCAATGTATTTAGAATCAAGGCATCCAGTTAATTAGGAGAGATCAATGAAACTCCTGGAAGTAAAAAATCTCACCAAAGCTTTTGGAGGGCTGAAGGCGGTTAACAACGTTTCATTTACCGTAGAAAAAGGAGAAATCCTCGGCTTGATCGGCCCCAATGGATCGGGCAAAACCACCACGTTTAACTGCATCAATCAGTTCTATCCCATCACATCCGGGGATATCCTTTTTAAGGGGAAAAGCATCAGTGCCTTAAAAACTTATGAAATCTGCAAGCTGGGCATCGGAAGGACCTTTCAGGTGGTCAAGCCGCTTGCCCGAATGACTGTCCTCGAAAATGTGACGGCATCGGCCTTCTGCCGTGTCAGCTCCATCAAGGGTGCCAAGGAAGTGGCCAGTGAGGTGCTTCAGTTCTGCAACCTTTGGAAGGATAAGGACAAACTGGCCAAAAGTCTTCCAATCGGAGGCCGAAAACGTCTTGAAATCGCTCGAGCGCTGGCCACCAGGCCGGATTTACTGCTTCTGGATGAAACCGCTGCCGGTTTGAATCCGTCGGAACTGGACGAAGCGATCGATCTGATCATTAAAATGCGTGAAAGCGGTATTACGATTCTGATTGTCGAACACATCATGAAAGTCATTATGACCATTTCGGATCGGATCCATGCGATTAATTTCGGCCAGACCATTGCCGAAGGAACCCCTGAACAAGTCGCCAACAATCCAGCGGTAATTGAGGCCTATCTGGGAGAGGAATATGCTCAAGGTTAACTCGATCAATGTTTATTATGGAGATTTACAGGTTCTCTGGGACGTTTCCTTTGAAGTGAAGGAAAAAGAAATTGTGGTGCTGGTGGGCGCCAATGGGGCAGGAAAGTCCACTACTATTCGCACCGTTTCTTCCTTGCTGACCCCTAAAAGCGGATCCATCGAATTTAACGGAATAAGGCTGGATCGGCTTCCGCCCAACAAAATCATCGAACAGGGCATCGTTCATGTCCCTGAAGGCCGCCGCCTGTTTTCTGAAATGAGCGTAGAGGAAAACCTTATCATGGGATCGCTTTACGCTGAAGCCAGGCACAAGCGTTATCAGACCATGGATTATGTATATACGCTTTTCCCGAGGCTCAAAGAGAGGCGAAAACAAATGTCCGGCACGCTTTCCGGCGGCGAACAGCAGATGCTGGCCATCGGAAGAGGTCTGATGTCCCTGCCCAAAGTAATGATGTTTGATGAGCCGTCGCTGGGACTTTCACCCCTTCTGGTTCAGGATGTTTTTAAATTGGTTCGCACGATCAATTCCGAAGGCGTAACAGTTCTTCTGGTCGAACAAAACGTGAGGCAAACCCTGGGCATGTGCCACCGCGCCTATGTTCTGGAAAATGGGCGCATCGTCCTGCAGGGAACCGGCCGCGAGCTGCTGGAAAACGAACAGGTCAAGGAGGCATTCCTTGGAATATAAAACCGGCTTATTGTTTTACAGGTCGGATTTATAAAATTGCTCGGAATCCGTAACGGCCGTTGGATTAGATGAATACCTCGTCGGAACGGTGCCTTCCTTGAAACACTCAAACAGGGTATTTCTGGATGTCGGTATCGGCAACAAGCCGGTATCGGCATCAATTTTTGTAAACACCACTCCCTCTGGAACCTGAAAAACTCTCACGGGCTTGCCTTCAAGCACCTGCTGCATGAATTCCAGCCAAATGGGACTTGCCGCCCGTGAACCGGTTTCTCCCTTGCCGAGAGGTTTCTCCTCATCAAACCCCACCCACGTTCCCGCGACGTATCTTGGCGTGTATCCGACAAACCAGGCATCAAACAGGTTGTTCGTTGTTCCGGTCTTACCCGCCACCGGTCGGTTCAGGGCTCTGACTCTTCGGCCGGTTCCATCTTGTACCACGCTTTCCAACAGACTTGTCATGACATAGGCCGTACTCTTTTCGATCACCTTTCTGGGAACAACCGCTGCCTCTTCGATCACATTCCCATCCCGGTCTTCAATCCGCTTGATAAATACCGGTTCGATCAAATACCCCTGATTGTTGAATACCGAATAGGATTTCACCAGTTCAAGCAGGGATACCCCTGATGATCCCAGCGCAATAGTCAGATCCCGGCTCAATGGTGAGGTGATTCCGAGGTTCCGGGCATATGCAATGGCATAATCGATGCCGATATCCTGCAACAGCTTTATTGTGACTACATTTCGGGATTGGGCAAGTGCATCGCGAAAAAGGATTCGACCCTTAAACTTGCCTTCATAATTTTGGGGTTTCCATATAAGGTTTGGATCGGCATTTTCGTATACAATCGGCGAATCGATCAAAACAGTAGCCGGCGTATACCCTTTGTCCAATGCAGCGGCATAAATAACGGGCTTGAATGCGGATCCCGGCTGCCTTCTGGACTGAATAGCCCGGTTGTACTGGCTCTCCTTGAAATCTCTGCCTCCGACCATGGCCTTCACCTCTCCGGTTTCAGCCGCCAGGCACAGCAGGGCTCCCTGAACCCTGGGCTGCTGCTCGAGCTGTAGATCCCAGAGATCGGATTTATGATCTTTTTTCAGAAGACGGACAAGAATCACATCTCCGACATGCAGAACCCCGTCCACACGATCAACCTGGGCTTCGGGACCAGCATGGGCCCATCGCATTGAATCCATTCCAAGTTTTCCCCGATCGCCGTGCAAACGAATGGATGCCGATTTGTCCTGTGAATCAATACCGATGACAACCCCTTGAACGATCCGGCCTTCTTCCAGCGGCTCTTCGGTTTCCCGGGGCTTCTGGAAAAACGATTCAATCTCATCGGCTTTCAGGCGTTTACGAGGACCGCGGTAACCCTGGCGCTTGTCCAGGTCGCTTAATCCCTTCAGAAGTGCGTTCCGAGCCATCTTCTGCATTTCAATATTTACCGCCGTGTAAATCTTGAGTCCTTGATGATACAGAGCATGATCACCGTACTGATTCTCTACGTACTGGCGGACATATTCCGTATAAAACGGCACCTGTTCAATATACCAATTTCTTCGGGACTTGATATCGATGGGCGTATTGATGGCTTCGGTCGCCTGAATATTTGAAATATATCCTTCCGAGATCATGCGGTTTAACACATATATCTGCCGCTCTTTGGCGCGTTCGGGATACTGGAAAGGAGAATAACGGCTGGGAGCCTGCGGAAGGCCGGCAAGCATGGAGCACTCGGACAGATTCAATTCTTTTGCGGATTTGCCGAAATAGTTTTCAGCTGCGGCTTCAACACCGTAAGCGCCGTGCCCAAGATAGATCTGATTGAGATACAGGAAAAGAATCTCCTTCTTACTGAAGCGGCGATCAATCCGATAGGCTAGAATCGCTTCCTTGAGCTTTCGGCGGTAGCTCTTTTCGGGGGTCAGAAAGAAAGACTTGGTCAGCTGCTGGGTGATCGTACTTCCGCCCTGAACTATGGCCCCTGCTTCGATGTTCTTGAAAAACGCCCGTACAATGCTGAATATATCAATCCCCTGATGCACGAAAAATCGAGAATCTTCAGCAGCGATAAAAGCCAGAATCAAGGTTTCAGGCATTTCGGAAAGCGGAATAACAATGCGCCGCTCTTTATAAAATTCGCCGATCTTTCTATCGTCGTCGGAATAAATCGAGGTGATAATGGACGGCCTGTAATCTAAAAGAGACGATATTTTGGGTAAATCCCGACCGACATACCAATATGCGATACCAACGGCCGCTGCGGCCATGACCAGTCCGCCCAAAATCAGCCCAAGTCCCCATCGAAGTACTTTTCCGCCCCATCCGGGCTCAATTCTTTTCGCTCGCTTACTTAAAATTTTGGATGTTTTTTTTAAATGTTCGTCCATGGTCCTTATTTCCCGGATCGTACGGCCGCCCGAGGCGGGCGGCTTATTGTTCTATTATTAATCGATTATGCTAACAAATATCACGGTAACAAGCAAGACGCTGTATGATTCTGTCGAGCGGATTATTGCGGAAACATTCGTCGTTTTCATCCATGTCGAAAAGCGCACGGAAAAGAATCTGAAGAATGCCGGAAAAACAATTTGACTTTGCCGCAGCAGATAGGGTAACTAATTATGTTTTATGGTTAACGGATGCTCTTGGAATGTTTCAATTTTCTGGAAAACTTCATTCCGGAGCAGACTTATGGCAAAGATTTATTTTGATGACCGGCCGTGCGCGTCGATCTTGGAACAAATGACATGATTGAACTGGATTTTAAGAAACTTGGCGGCCTGGTGCCTGCGATCGCTCAGGATTATCGTACCGGCGAAGTGTTGATGGTCGGCTTTATGAACAAAGAAGCCTGGGGGCAAACACTTTCCACGGGCCGCGCCACCTATTTCAGCCGGTCCCGCAACAAACTCTGGTTAAAAGGTGAATCATCCGGACATTTTCAGATCATTCACGAAATCCGAATCGACTGCGATGACGATACGGTGCTGTTGTTGGTGGAACAGATTGGAACCGCGGCCTGCCATACCGGACATGTCAGCTGTTTTCACAAAAAAGTAAATGCCGATGGCACGATAGAAATCATTGGAAAACCCGTATTCGATCCAAAAGAGGTGTATGATAAATGAATCCCCCATTGAAGCTCGGCATTCCGAAAGGAAGTCTTCAAGACGCGACGATCTCGCTTTTTCAGCGTTCAGGATGGAAAATTTCGGTCAATGAACGTAGCTATTTCCCCGAAATTAATGACGATTCTATAACCTGCGCCATATGCCGCGCCCAGGAAATGTCCCGGTATGTTGAAAACGGTACTCTGGATGCGGGACTGACCGGCAAGGACTGGATCGCCGAGAACAGCTCCGATGTTCATGTGGTTGCCGATCTGATCTATTCCAAGGTCAGTTCCCGGCCTGCCAGGTGGGTTCTGGCGGTACCGTACGAATCACCCATTCAAAGCCTTGAGCAACTGAGGGGAAAAAAGATCGCCACGGAACTGGTGCAGTTCACCAAACAATATTTTGCCAGCCGAATGATTCCGGTGGATGTCGAGTTTTCCTGGGGCGCCACGGAGGCGAAAGTCGTTTCCGGGCTCGCCGACGCCATCGTTGAAGTCACCGAAACCGGCAGCACCATCAAGGCGCATGGGCTTCGCATCATTCAGGAACTGATGCAAACCAATACCCAGTTGATCGCCAACCATGCCGCCTTTGAAGATCCTTTAAAAAGGGAGAAGATTGAACAGATCGCGCTGCTGCTCAAAGGCGCCCTGCTGGGAGAGAAACTGGTCGGGCTGAAAATGAACGTACCCGAATGCAAGCTGAAGGCTGTCGTGGACCTGCTTCCGAGCCTGAATGCGCCGACGGTTTCACCGCTTTACCAGTCAGACTGGTTTTCCGTGGAAACGGTTGTGGATGCCAACCAGGTGCGGGATCTGATTCCTGTGCTTCTCAAGCAGGGAGCGCAAGGCATCATTGAATATCCGCTGAATAAAGTGGTATAGGTTTAAATTAATAACCCGTGATCATTGGAAAAGGGTGTATGATTTCATCGCGATTAAACGGCATCACCTCTTTTATTGTGATGGATGTGCTTGAAAAAGCGCATGAAATGGAGAATCAGGGCATCAATATCATTCATCTTGAGGTCGGCGAACCGGATTTTGATACGCCAAAATGCGTAAAGGAAGCCGCCATCAAGGCCTATGAATCCGGTTGCACCCATTACACCCACAGCCTGGGCATGCTCGAACTGCGTGAAGCGATTTCCCGTTATTATATGGACACCTATGGCGTTTCGGTCAATCCCGATCAGATCATCATCTGTTCGGGAACCTCGCCGGCCATGCTGCTGGCTTTTGCGGTTCTGCTGGAAAAAGGCGACGAGGTCATCATCTCAAATCCGCACTATTCATGCTATCCCAACTTCATCAAATTTCTGGAAGGGGTACCTGTCAAGGTGCCTGTTTACGAGGAGGACGGTTTTCAACTGCGGCCGGAAATGATTCGATCGAAACTTTCTTCGAAAACGAGAGCGATTTTTCTCAACTCTCCATCCAATCCGACCGGCAACCTTTTATCCGAGGAACGCATGCGGGAAATCGTCCAACTGGGCAAGCTGATCATTTCCGACGAAATCTATCACGGCCTTGTTTATGAAGGCAAAGAACACTGCATTCTGGAATTTACCGAAAACGCTTTCGTTTTGAACGGCTTTTCCAAGCTTTTTGCCATGACCGGGCTGCGCATCGGTTATCTGATCGCGCCAAAACCCTATATGCGTCCCATGCAGAAGCTGCAGCAGAACTTTTTCATCTCGGCCAACTCGGAGGTTCAGAAATCGGCGATCGCCGCGCTTCAATGCGCGGGTCCGGATGTCGCCCGCATGAAGGAAATTTACAATCAGCGACGAAAATACATGATTTCCCGCCTCAAGAAAATGGGTTTTAAAATCCCGGTTGAACCCACCGGCGCCTTTTATGTATTTGTCAACGCCCGGCACCTTTCGACGGATTCGTATGATCTGGCATTTGATATTCTGGAACAGGCGCATGTCGGAGTGGCGCCCGGAATTGATTTTGGAGAGAACGGGGAAGGATATCTTCGCTTTTCCTACGCCAATTCCCTGGAAAATATCGCCGAGGGCATGGACCGGCTTGAACGCTATTTGAAGAACCGGGACGCCTGAAACACAATGACGCCTTATAAAACATGATTATCAAACATGCCGAATTCATTAAAAGTGCGGTAAAATCGGCCCATTATCCTCCGGAATGTTTTCCTGAAATCGCTTTTGCGGGCAGATCCAACGTCGGCAAATCATCCTTGATCAATACGCTGATCAACCGCCGCAATCTGGTCAAGACAAGTTCTCAGCCGGGCCGTACGCAGCTGCTCAACTTCTTTCTGATTAACGACGCCTTGATGATGGTTGATCTTCCGGGCTACGGATACGCAAAGGTTCCCCGGGCGATTCAGAAAACCTGGAAGCCGATGGTTGAAACCTATCTTACGACGCGCAAATCTCTCAAGGGCGTGGTGTTGATCGTGGACATCCGCAGAACTCCGGGTCTGGAGGAAAATGCGCTTCTGGAATGGCTGAAGTATCAGTCCATTCCATGCATCATCGTGATTACAAAATCGGATAAGCTTTCCAAAACCGAGCAGTTGAAACGACTGAGCGATTTATCTGAAACACTGGGCCGCGACCCGAATGAACTGGTTCTTTTTTCGGCCAAATCACGACAGGGAAAAGATGTTTTATGGCATCGCCTTGAGGCCCTGATATCCCTCGATCCTGCCGGAGTGAATCATGAGACATGATCTGAATCCCTCCGAATTCAAATCCGGTTTCGTCGCGCTTCTGGGTCCGCCCAATGCCGGAAAATCAACCCTGCTCAACCGCCTTTTGGGCGAAAAAATCTCCATTACCTCTCAAAAACCCCAGACAACGCGGAACCGAATTCTGGGAATTCTGAATCGGGAAAACGCCCAGATTATCTTCATGGATACTCCGGGCGTGCATAGGGCTTCCGGCAGTCTGAACACGCGAATCGTTGAAGTCGCGCTCTCCTGCCTTCCGGATATGGATGCAGCCATCGTGATTTTAGACGGAGCTTCCCCGGATTCCCATTCGGAAAAAATTCTGTTCAACGCGTTGAAAGCACAGGAGAAGCCCATTATATTGGCCGTCAACAAGGTTGATTCCGCCGAAAAATCACTTCTGGCACAGCGGATCGATCTCTGGTCCAAGATGGTTAATTTCCAGGAAATCGTTCCGATCTCCGCCAGAACCGGATTTCAGGTCGATATTCTGATTAAGGCCCTGGAAAAATTATTGCCTTCCGGGCCTCCCTTTTATCCGACCGATGCGATTACCGACGTTCCGGAACGCTTTATCGCGGCCGAAATGGTGCGGGAAAAGATTTTCCGATTGACCGGCGAGGAAATACCCTATTCTACAGCGGTAACGATCGAAGATTTTTCAGAAGACGCGGATCGCAATCTGGTCAGCATTCAGGCCGTGATTCATGTGGAGCGCGAATCCCAGAAAGGCATTATCATCGGCAAAAACGGCGACAAGCTCAAGCAGATCGGGCGGGCGGCCCGCGAAGATATTGAACGCATGACCGGATGCCGCGTGTTTTTAAAACTCTTTGTCCGGGTTCAGAAAAACTGGACCAAAGACGCACGGGCCATCAACCGGTTCGGTTATTGATCATGTCCTTAACACCCTTTGCCTATGATCTGGATGAAGCCCAAATCCGAAGGGAGCGGCAAAAAGCCCGCGAACTTCGGGCCAGCCAGTGGTGGAAACGCCGTTGCGCAAAGGGGGTCTGCCATTACTGCCAGCGTCCGACCCCGCCCGGAGAGCTGACCATGGACCATATCGTTCCTGTTGCACGCGGCGGACGATCCATCAAGGGGAACATCGTTCCCTGCTGCAAGGATTGCAACATTAAAAAAAAGCAGCTGCTGCCGATGGAGTGGGATCAATATCTATCCCAAATGCATTCTCAGAATAATTATGAATAATTGATGGACACCGGCATAATTCAGCACGAGCGTATCTATCAGGATCGATCCGCCATCCCTCACGCGGCCACTGACGCAAAGAGCTTTTCAGAAAAAGAAATTCCAGACTCTCTATTTTTAATTGACAAATGCACAAGGCGATAGAGAAAATACCATATATGTTTTATAGATCCATACTTTTTCCGGGTTCAGTTTGAATCCCATTTCCTTCTTTCAAGGAGGATAATATGGCCTATCGATCGTCTTTGGCCGGTCAGACTGTATCGTGTATGATTCTTGCCTTGCTGCTGTTGGGTCCGCGGCCGCCGGCCCTGGCTCAGCCGCCCACCCCTGGCGAGGTGAGAGAATCCATTCGGCCCCGATCACCTTCACCCGGCCAGGAAGCGCCGGCTCCCCGGTTTCAAAAGCCTGCCGCGCCTCGTCCGGAAGCCGTGCCCGATGAACGCCGGATCCGGGTGGAGCGTTTTGTTTTCAACGGCAACACCCTGTTCAGCGAAGCGGAATTGCGGGCGGTCATTGCGGCGTGGGAAAGAAAAGAAATCACACTGGCTGAAATTTATGGCGCGGCCGAACGGCTTACCGAATTTTACCAGGAGCACGGCTACAGCATTTCAAGCGTTACCGTTCCGGCCCAGCGTATGCGACAAGGCGTTCTGCGGCTGGAAGTGGTGGAGGGCCGCGTCGGCAAGCTGACGTTCGAAGGCAACCGGCGCTATGCCGATTCTTTTCTGGAGCGTCGCGTCAGACGGGCGGGGCCCGGCGTTGTCCTCAGGTTCGTCGATCTGGAACGCGAGCTGCTGCTCATGAACGACCTGCCCGGTCTTACGGCCCGCGCAACGTTGATTCCCGGCGATGATTACGGGTTGACGGACATCCACTTCCGCACGGAAGAAAAAACTTTCGACGCCGAAGTGACCGTGGACAATCACGGAAGCGAGGATATCGGCCAATGGCGGGCGGGAGTGGATTTTACCATCAACAATCCCTGCACATTCGGAGATGTCCTGAGTCTCGGCTACACTCACAGCGAGGCCGGACTGCTGCGTCAGGGTCGCATCAGCTACGGTTTTCCCATACTCTACGACGGTACACGTCTGAATCTCAGCTATTCGAGGGCCGAATACGATGTGGGCGGCGAATTCAGCACGCTTGGAATCGACGGCGTCAGCGCCACCGCACGCGCCCGATTGAGTCATCCGCTGATTCGCAGCCGCCGCACCAATCTTTTCATTCTTCTGGGAGCGGCCCAGCTAAGGGGCCGATCCGATCTGTCCGGTGCATCCCTGAGCGACGATGAGGTCAATTTTCTGGAAACCGGTTTTGCTTTCAACCGGCGTCACGATTCCGGCGGCATGAGCACGTTTTCCGGTCTGCTGGCCACCAATTTCCAGAGCAATTCGGACGGAACCGACAGCGACGCGCTTCCCCCACGGATCGAGTTCAACGGGACTTACGAGCATCCATTCGGCCGCGCGTGGAGCGGGCTTTTGCGCGGGGAAGTGGTGCTCAGCAACGATGCCATGCCCGACTCGAATAAATACGCAATCGGCGGCCCGGACAGTATCCGCGGCTTTATCACCTCCAGTCTTCGGGGCGACCGTGGCGCCGCGGGCACGCTGGAACTCCGGCGGTTTATGTCCTTCAAGCAGGCCGATCTGATGATGCGCGGTTTTATCGACGCGGGTCAGGTTTGGTATGAGAACCGTCTGGCCGACGGCGGCACTTCCGACTCCCTGGTGGGAGCCGGAGTCGGGCTGAGCGTTCTTTTTGCCAAAAAATATTCCATGGATGTGCAATGGGCCAGTCCCATCGACGGCAATGATTCGGGAGACGGCGACAACTCCCGGTTGTGGCTGAGTTTCAGCGCATTTTTCTGAATCAGCAAGGAGGTTACGGAATGAGCGGAAAACGGTTTATCAGGCGGCGGATGCAATGGCCCGTCAGTACAAAAGGCAACCGGTTCAGTCGTCAGGGGCCCGGGCGGGCGGCCGTCGCCTTCTGCCGATGCATTCTGATGGCCGCAGTCCTGTTGACGCCGTTTTCCGCCTGGGCCGGTCCTGCCGGCGATCAGGTGGTTGCCGGCAGCGCCGCCGTTACCCGTCCGGATTCTATCACGACGCTGATCAACCAGCATACCGACAAGGCGATCATCAACTGGCAGCGTTTTTCCATAGACCCCAAAGAAACGGTCCGTTTTCGGCAGCCGGGCAGCAGCAGCGTGGCTCTGAACCGGGTGCTCGGCCCCGACCCCAGTCGGATTTTCGGGCGTCTGAACGCCAACGGCCAGGTTTTTCTGGTCAATCCCAGCGGCGTGCTCTTTGCCCCTGGTTCTCAGATCAGCGTCCACGGCCTGCTCGCCACCACCCATGATATTCGGAACGACGACTTTCTGTCCGGCCGCTACAGCTTTTTTAAGACCGATGCATCCTTGGGCGCGGAGGTGATCAACCAGGGTCTTCTGCAGGCCGGCGAACAGGGGTACATCGTGCTGGCCGGGGATTATGCGGCCAATCACGGCATCATCATGGCCAAACTGGGCCAGGTGACGCTGGCCTCGGGCGAGCGCTTCACGCTGGATCTGGAAGGCGATGAACTTATCAGCCTGTCCGTGGACGAGGCGAATCTGGCTGCACGGGCCGGTGTGGAGAATTTCGGTGAAATCAGCGCCGACGGCGGCCAGGTGATTATGACCGCCCGGGTGGCAAGCGAGCTGACCGGCGCCGTGGTCAACAATGAGGGTCTGATCCGGGCCCGCACCATCGGGGAGCATAACGGCGACATTCTGCTTCTTGCCGGCATGGAAAACGGGACGTTTGCCGAAAACAACTCGGTGCGAGTTGCAGGGGTTCTGGACGCCTCCGCTCCGGACGGCGGGGACGGCGGGTTTATCGAGACCTCGGGCGCCTCGGTGAAGGTCGAGGACGGCGCGATCATCACGACCCTTGCGGCGGACGGCAAAACCGGAACATGGCTTATAGATCCTCAGGACTACACCATAGCGGCCAGCGGGGGAGATATTACAGGCGCCCAGTTGTCCACCAATCTGGACGCAACGGATGTGATCATCAGCAGCGCGGACGGCGGCACTGTCGGAAACGGGGATATCTTTGTGAACGATTCCGTTTCGTGGGACGGGAACACCTTGACGCTTGACGCCGAGAGAAAAGTTGAAATCAACGCGGAGATGACGCTTACAGGAAACGCGGGGCTGAATATGAATACCGGCGCGGAGGGATCGGTCCTGGTCGGCTTTGACGCCGGGGAAGCAACCGGGTTCAAAGGCCGGGTGAATCTGGCCGACAGCGTCTCGCTGAGAATCAATAACCAACCCTACACCATCATCAACAGCCTGAGCGATTTGCAGGCAATGATCTCCGATCTTTCCGGCTATTATGCCCTCGGCAGCGACATAATCGCCTCTGATACCACCGGCTGGAACAACGGAAAGGGCTTTGCGCCCGTGGGAGATTTTTCAACCGCGTTCACCGGCGCTTTTGACGGCCTGGGCCATACGATCATGGACCTGACGATCAACCGTTCCGACGCGGATTACGTTGGCCTGTTCGGCTTCACGAGCAACGCGGCCATCCGCAATGTCGGGCTGACGAACGGCAGTGTGATTGGTGGTCAAAACGATGCCGGCAGTCTGGCGGGTCATGTTGAATACAGCGATATTACCAACTGCTACTCCACCGGTGACGTGATCGGCCAGCGCTGTGTCGGCGGACTGGCGGGGTATGTTGAATACAGCGATATCATCAACTCCTACGCTACCGGCAGCGTGACCGGCACATGGTACGATGTCGGGGGGCTGGTGGGCTGGATCGGGTACAGCACTACCAGAAACTGTTACGCCACGGGCTATGTAGCGGGTAATTCATATGTCGGCGGCTTGGCGGGTTCTATTGAATACGGCACCATTAGCAACTGCTACGCCACCGGCGATGTGGCGGCGGGTATTTCATATGTCGGCGGCTTGGCGGGCTTGGTCTTGGGCGATGCCGGCGGCAATGAATACAGCATCAGTAACTGCTACGCCGCCGGCAGCGTGGCCGGCGTAAGTTATGTCGGCGGGCTGGTAGGATACAGAAGCGAAAATGGAACGATCACCTCTTCCTATTGGGATACCGATACATCCGGTCAGTCCGTGGGCGTGGGCGACGGCGGCAGCGACGGCTGCACCGGTTTGACCACGGACGAGATGATGCAGCAGGCGAGTTTTGTCGGCTGGGATTTTGTGACAACGTGGGGCATCGACGAAGGGGAAACCTACCCCTACCTCTTTGCGTTTATCGATGCTGAGCCTGAACCCGAGTCCGAAACGGGTGCCGTTGCAGTGGTGGCAATCGTCGAAGCGGAGTTGTTTGCATTAAATGATGCGTTAACCCCTGTTTTTACCCTTCCGGAGCTGGAGTCTGTTGCCGGGGAGCCGGCCGAGGAAGGAGAAAAACGGAAGGCGGATCTGCAGAGTCTTCCGCTGTTCGACCTCAAGGACGGCTGCGTTTCCGGGCAGAATTTGGAGTGCGAATGAAAACATTCAGAACGGATGGATGGATGGTTGCAGGCCGCAGGATCAGGATGATTTATCTGTTATGTGCGGTCTTTGCTGCTGCTCCGCCGACCCTGCTATCCTGGGCCGCGGAACCCGCCGGCAGGATTGCGGCCTTGGCGGGTACGGTGACGGCTGATGGCGCCGACGGCGCCATTCGTTTCCTGGCTCAGGATGCTCCGGTGTTTTCCGGTGATATCATCAGCACCGGACCCGGCGCCAAGGTGCGCATCGTCTTCACCGACGGCAGTGTCATTTTTCTGCGTCCATTGTCCCGGCTGGTGGTTGATGACTATCGCCACACCGGTGATCCGCGGCAGGACCGGAGCAATTTTACGCTGATGAGAGGCGGGTTCAGAGCTGTCACCGGTGCTATCGGCCGAGCCAACACCGACAGCTACCGGATCAATACGCCGGTGGCCACCATCGGCATTCGCGGAACCGACCACGAGGGCCGTTACTGTGCGGGCGACTGCTTTGACCTTGTAGACATCGGAGTCGTTCCGCCGCCGGACGGTCTTTACAACGGAACCAGCAGCGGCCGGACCATGGTCGGCCGCATGGAATTCGGGCCGGGTCAGTACGGCAATACCAGCCCGGCCGGAATCACCGTGGTTCTGCCTGAACCACCGCCGATTCTCAGCTCGGACCCCTACCTGCGTAACGCCTTTGCCGATCAGGATGAAAAAGCCGCTGCGACTCTTCAGGATGTTCCGGTTGCGGACGACGAAGGCATATATATTCCAGCCATGCCATCAGCCATTCGTGCAGTCGAGTGCCGGTAGTTCCGCGCACGCAGCACCATGGAAACAACGGCGGTCCTGGATGTCCGGTAACGCCGTTTTCGTAATCATGGATCATTGTGCATAAATTTATCGTAGATGAATGAACAGCATGCCGCGACCTTACGCCCTGCTCAAACCGACACCCTTCAAGATCGGCTGCCTGTTTATTCTGGCGGCTGCGCTGCTTTTTTATTCTTTCGGCGCCGATAAGCCGCGCATTCTGGAGACCCTGGACAAGCGGGTGGTGGACAGCATGTTCAACTGGCGCGGCGCCGAGCCTGTCAGCGGCCGGGTGGTCATCGTCGATATTGACGAGCAAAGCCTTCGAAAGGTCGGACAATGGCCCTGGCCCCGGAATAAAGTCGCCGCGCTGATGGCCAATATCGGAGCAAGCGGGGCCCTGGCCGTCGGCATCGATATCGTCTTCGCCGAGCCGGACCGGAGCTCTCCCGGCCGGTTTCTATCGGATCTTCGAAAACGCTGTCCCGACGCTTTTGTCGATGAGCACCTCACCCACCTGCTGAATCAGGGTGAGTTCAACCATGATCTGATCCTCGGCGAAACACTGGCCGGTCTGCCGTCGGTGCTGGGCTATGTCTTTCAGGTCAAGGACGACGAACTCAAGGATGCCGTCAATACCCCCTTTCCCGCCGCCGCAATCCGTCTTGAACCTCCAGATTTAAATTTTGCCGATCTATCCCTGATTCCCGCCTTCCGGGCGATTCTCAACGTGCCGGACATCTCCCGGGCCGCCAGCGAGGGTTTTTTCAATGTCTTCCCCGATATCGACGGAACAGTCCGCAAGGTGCCGCTGTTGATGGCAATGGACGGAATACCGTATCCATCGCTAGCCCTGGAATTGGCCCGAATCGGGCTGGGTGAGGAAAGCCTCACCATTCATGCCGAATCCGCTGCTTACGCAGATCGGGCGGGACTTTTCGGGATTTCCGTGGGCGAACGCTTCATCCCCACCGATGAACATGGCCAGATCAGCGTCAATTTCCGCGGACCGCCCTACCGCTTCTCTTACATCTCGGCAGTGGACGTTCTCAACGGAAACAATCTCCAATTTTTCCGGGACAAAATCGTGATCATCGGCACATCGGCCGCCGGACTTCTTGATCTCCGCTCCACTCCTTTCGCCGGCGTCTACCCCGGCATCGAGATTCATGCCAGCGTTATCGACAATATTCTGGCTGCCGACCCTCTGGTTTACGACGTTTACACCGAAATCGGGCTGACCTACCTGATGATTATTTTCGGAGGCCTGGTCCTCACCGCTCTGCTGACCTTCAGCGGTCCACTGGCCGGAGGTCTGGGCGCGGTGCTGCTGATCGAAGCCGCGATCGTGGGCAATTACACATTCTTTTTTAAACAGCGTGTGGTGGTCGGCCTGGTTTACCCTCTGGCGACGCTTGTGGCGCTTTTCCTGGCGGTGACTCTTTTCAACTACTTTTTCGAAGGCCGGCAGAAACGATTTATCAGCAAGGCCTTCAGCCAGTACGTGCCGCGGGAGCTGGTTAAGGAAATGGCGGCAAGACCCGAAGAATTCGCCATAGGCGGCGAGACACGGGAAATGACCGTGCTTTTTACGGACGTGCGCGGCTTCACCACGATCTCGGAAAAACTGGAAGCCACCGAGCTGACCCGTCTGATGAACGCAATGCTCACCCCGATGACCCGGATCATTCATCACCACCGCGGAACGATTGACAAGTACATGGGGGATGCGATCATGGCCTTCTGGGGCGCGCCGCTGCATGATCCCGAGCATGCCCGGCACGCACTTCAGGCCGGCATGGAGATGGTGGCCGAAGTGCCCCGCATTCAGGAGGAATTCAAGGCCAGGCGCTGGCCCCCGATCAGAGTCGGAGTCGGATTGAACAGCGGTCCGATGAACGTCGGCAACATGGGCTCGGAATTCCGCATGGCCTACACGGTCTTAGGGGATGCGGTCAATCTCGGCTCCCGCCTGGAAGGATTGACCGAGCGGTATGGAGTGGATATCATTATCGGCGAATACACCAGAACCTTGGTTCCGGATTTCGCCTGTCGCGAGCTGGACAAGGTCCGGGTCAAGGGCAAGCACAAACCGGTGTCTATTTTCGAACCCCTCGGCCCCGCCGCCGGGCTGGACCCCCAGGAGGCTGAACGCCTGCAGCGCTATCACCAGGCCCTGGCCTTTTACCGCGGCCGGGAATTTGCTGCGGCGGCAGAAATTTTTGAGGGTCTGATTCGAGAGGAGCCTCACCGGCTGCTGTACGGTCTTTATCGCGACCGGATCCGGAACTTTCAGCAGAACCCGCCTGCGCAGGACTGGGACGGCTCCTTTACCCATACCACCAAGTAATGAGAATGCGCCTGTATTTGACATTGGTGTTTTTTATCACCCCGCACTTTTGTTTTACCGGGCCCGGTTTGTAAGATTTCCCGGAATCCGCTCAACGGCATCGAACGCATCCGTGCACAGACCGGGCACAGCCGAATCGTTTTTAAATAACAGGTTCCAATGGTTTTTCGTTGCCGCCGGATTCTCAATAGGGTAGATTGCTATTATTCCGGCGTGCTTCTGCGATTGTTGAGTCATCGCAGAAGCGGTCAGAACATAACCGGTCAGGATCGGCAGCAGATGGTCGTCCCGGCTGACCCTGTTTGAATGCGAAAAATAGATTTCCTGTTCAATGGTGTTAAATTTGAAATTCGAATTATGAAAATTATCCCTTTTAATCCGGGAAAACGCATTCTCGAAAAAGCCAAAGCCTATATCAAGGCCCCTTATCTGGTAACGGAGAAACCCGATCATGCCGTTCCGGCCATTCTTCGAGCCCTGCCATACGCCGATCCCCCGTTGAAGCAAAGGCTGATCCTGCTGATCGGCGGAATTGCCCGCGATGTCGTTGCCTGGAGTCTTTTCGAGATCTGCACTGACCCTGAAGAATCGGAAGAAGTCCGACATATGTCCGCGATCCAGCTGAGCCTGACCCTGTCGCGATTAAACCTGCCCGCCCTGAGGAACCGCTTGATGGAGATTCTTCAAAATGCAGACCCCGAGCTTCGAAACCACGCTGCGATTGCTCTTGGATGGCAGAAAAATGTTGAGGCGATTCCAGCCCTGACACGGCTGCTGTCCGATCCTGACGCGCAGGTTCATCAAAGCGCGGCAACCGCTCTGGCCGATATCGGCGAACCGCTGACTTTCGATACCCTCAGGGAGCGGCTTGCGACCGCCTCTTCGGATCTCAAACGCGCCATTCTCTACAATCTCTGGCGGTTTTCAACCCGCAGGAAAGACGCCGAGTCCGTCTATCTGGACCATCTTGAGGATTTGAACGAACAAACCCGCTACGATGCGCTCGTTCTGCTGGGCACGGTCTCTCACCCGGCCCGGCACCTTGGGGTTTATGAAAAAGCTCTGGACAGTTCAAATCCCATGGCCAGAGTTCTGGCGCTGAATCGCCTTGCCAAGGTGGATGCAGGGGATTTAAAATGCTTTGAGAGCAAGATTCGAAAGCTTTCTCTGGATGTCGATTCACAGGTCCGGGAAGCGGCGCTGAAGCTACTTGCGCGATCCATGGATATGCAGGGGCCGAGACCTTTTTTAAAGCCGGTCAAGCGATGAACGCTTTTCTGAAATTATCAAACCGGTTTTCCGGAAAATGTTGGCGGTCTCGTAAAAAGTCAGAATGGCGATGCAGCCGAAACAGTTCAAGTTCGATGCGTCGCAAGGCCCGGGAAATTGATTTTACTGGTCGGGGCGAGAGGATTTGAACCTCCGGCTTCCTGCTCCCAAAGCAGGCGCGCTACCAGACTGCGCCACGCCCCGATGCAAAGCTCCTTTATCATGCTTTTTGGTGGGGGTTCAAGCTTATTTCGTGCTGCTTGCGAAAAATGAATGAATGGCCGCTTCCATGGCCGGGCTCTGAAACAATCCATTTCTCAAGAATCGAGAAGGGTAATGCAGAAAAAAATATGCCGAATCTGACAGCAATGCGGCCGGAACCAGCATCAGCGTAGTCCATGAAAACGATAATTTTCGGAAAAGCCGGAAAATACATTTTTCAATAAAGCGAATCAGAATCAGACAATATCCAGGCATCACAGGGGCTTCTTTCAATTTTCCTTGACACGGTCCGCCTTTAATATTATTTTTTGCGCAATTTCAAAGCATTTCAGCGCCATGTCAAGAAACGGGTTAAATGCCGGGATGACTTGGTGTGATTGATTTTCATAGAGCAGGTAATCACGTGCGAGAGTGGCGGAATTGGTAGACGCACTGGACTTAGGATCCAGCTCTGGCAACAGAGTGGGAGTTCAAATCTCCCCTTTCGCACCATGAATATATGGATTGCCGTATATAAGTGCCTGAAGAACATCGCTGCTTCAGGCACTTGATTTATTAGAAAGGAAGACTATGCACTTTACCGTCGAAGATCTGAGTTCCGTCAAAAAGAAAATTCACGTCGAAATTCCCGAGGAGGCAGTGGCGCGCGAGGTGGAAGCCGCCTTCAACCGGCTCAAGAAAAAGGCCAAAATCAAAGGATTCCGCCCCGGCAAGGCGCCTCGCGCGGTTCTGGAAAGACAATACAGGAAAGATGTTTACGAAGACGTCGTTTCCCAGCTTGTCAGGGATCATTACTGGGAAGCGGTCAAAAAAAGCGAATGCAAGGTGTTGGGCACCCCGGAAATCGATGCGCCGGAATTCGAAGGCAAGGGCTCCTTTGGCTTTGACGCCGTGGTGGAGGTCAGCCCCGAGATCGGTGAAATCGACTATAAGGCAATCAATCTGAAGAAAAGCCGCTATAAGGTCGACGATGAGCAGATTGAAACCCAGCTCAAGATTCTTCAGAGAAATATGGCCCGGTTTGAAGCCATTCAGGAAGACAGACCGGTTGCCGAAGGCGATCATGTCGTGGTAGATTTTGAAGGGTTTGAAAACTCAGCCCCCTGTCCCGACGTCAAGAAGACGGAAGGGTTTCCCATCAAACTCGGCACCTCCCGGATTCACAAGCAGTTCGACGACGGGCTGGTCGGCATGAAGGTCGGTGAAACCAGAAACATCGAAGTGAATTTCGAGGATGACTATTTCAATAAAAACCTGGCCGGCCACACCGTCGAGTTCAGGACGACGCTTAAAGAAATCCGGCAGGAGGTGCTTCCGGAAATCAACGATTCCTTTGCCGCGGAACTGGGCAAATATGATAATTTGGATGGATTGAAAAAAGATATCGCCGCCAATCTGGAAAGAGGCTTTAAAAACCGGAATGAACAGGAGCTGTCTCAGCAGATCTTCGCGGAACTGGCCAGAAGAACCAGTTTTGAGCTTCCGGAGGTTCTGGTCGAATATGAACTGGGCAAATTTTTCCAGGAGGCCGAGAAAACCGCGGTCTACAACAAGGTGTCCATGGAGCAGCTCGGATTGACCCGTGAATCCATCGGGGATAAATACCGTCCGCACGCGGAGGACCAGGTCAAGCGGCAGCTGATTATCAACCAGCTTCTGGATCAGCTCCAGCTTGAACTCAACGACGAGGAGCTGGATGCGGGTATGAAAGAGGTTGCCGAAGCCTACGACCGGAAGGTGGAGGAACTCAAGAAATACTATGAAGAAAATCCGCAGCACCTTGCAGGATTAAAACGAAACCTGCTTGAAAAAAAAGCAATCAGCCTTATTATTGAAAACAGTACGATTGAAGAAGTTGAAGCCGGCGCACCCCTGCAGGCTGAATCAGACTAATCCATGCAAAGGAGAAATCCAAGTGCCGTTGATTCCAATGGTCATCGAGCAAAGCAGCAAAGGCGAGCGGGCTTATGATATCTATTCCCGGCTGCTCAAGGATCGCATCATTTTTCTGGGCACGGCCATCAACGACGATGTGGCCAATGTTCTGATCGCCCAGTTGCTTTTTCTCGAATCCGAAGACCCTGAAAAAGACATCAATTTCTATATCAATTCCCCCGGCGGGGTGGTTACCGCGGGTCTGGCCGTTTATGATACGATGCAGTACATCAAACCGGATATTGCCACCGTATGCATCGGTCAGGCGGCCAGCATGGGGGCCGTGCTTCTGACAGCCGGCGCCAAGGGGAAACGCTATACGCTTCCCAATTCCCGCATTCTGATTCATCAGCCGATGGGGGGTTTTCAGGGGCAGGCCTCCGACATCGCCATTCAGGCAAAGGAAATCCTTCGCATGAAGGACACCCTAAACGACATCCTGGTAAAGCATACCGGGAAAGACCTGAAACAGATTCAGGCTGATACGGATCGGGATTTGTTCATGAGCGGCGAGGAGGCAAAAGAATACGGCATAGTCGACTATGTCATTTCCAGCAGAGACGATTTGGATCGAATCGATGCCACGGAGGTATAAGAATGGCTAAAAAAGGCGAAAGTTCGGAAAATCTTTTCTGCTCATTCTGCGGAAAAAACCAGAAGGAAGTCAAAAAACTCATCGCCGGCCCCGCAGTTTACATCTGCGATGAATGCATTCAACTGTGCAGCGAGATCATTGAAGAAGAGGTCGAAAAAGAGGGGGAGACGGTTCAAAACGTCCTGACTCCCAAAGAAATCAAGGCGATTCTGGATGAATATGTCATTGAGCAGGATTACGCGAAAAAGATTCTTTCCGTGGCGGTGTACAACCACTACAAGCGGCTGGAAATGTCTGCGGCCGGCGGGGACGTTGAAATTCAGAAGAGCAATATTCTGCTGATCGGTCCGACCGGCTGCGGCAAAACGCTGCTTGCCCAGACCTTGGCCAGATTTCTGAACGTCCCTTTTGCCATAGCCGACGCAACCAGCCTGACCGAAGCGGGCTACGTGGGAGAAGACGTTGAAAACATCATTCTCTCGCTTCTCCAGAACGCCGATTACGATGTGGAAAAGGCCAAGCGGGGCATCGTTTACATTGACGAGATCGATAAAATCGCCTCCAGAGGGGACAACCCCTCCATCACCCGGGATGTTTCCGGAGAAGGCGTTCAGCAGGCGCTTTTAAAAATTATCGAAGGGACGACCGCCAGCGTGCCGCCCAAGGGAGGCCGAAAACACCCGCAGCAGGATTTCGTCAAGGTGGATACCGCCAACATTCTTTTTATATGCGGCGGCACCTTTACCGGGCTGGATAAGCTTATTCGAAACCGCCTGGGCGCCAAAACAATGGGATTCGGCGCCAAGATCATCAAGCAGGAAGAAATGCAGACCGGCGAGGTTCTGAAAATGCTGCAGCCTGAAGACCTGATCAAATTCGGCCTGATTCCCGAGTTTTTAGGAAGGCTTCCCGTCATCGCCACTCTGGCTGAACTCAATGAGGACTCGCTGATCCGGATCCTTTCCGAGCCGAAGAACGCATTGATCAAACAGTTTAAAAAGCTTTTTGAAATCAGCGGCATCAATCTGAGGTTTACCGACAGTGCGCTTTCAGCCATCGCCCGGGAGGCTTTGAAACGAAAATCCGGGGCCCGTGGATTGCGCGCCATTCTCGAACGCAGCCTGCTGGATATCATGTTTGAAACGCCTTCGGTTGAAAACGTCAAGGAATGCGTGATCGGCGAAGATGTCATCCTGCATCAGGAAGCGCCGATTCTTCTTTACGAACAAACCAAGAAACAGGCATAGCCATCGGATTTCACCCAAGAGACGATCGTATTGAAACTCAATAATGCATCAAGACGGGCGGCCGTGTAAAAGCAAACGGCCGTTCTTTTTCGGTGGTCCGTCTTTTGGGCCATCGCATAAACATTAGGAAACAAGCTCATGATTAACCTGCCAAAATTGTTCAAACAAAATGAACCACCTAAAGTGACGCTTCCCCTGATACCCCTGCGGGATATCGTGGTTTTCCCTTACATGGTGGCGCCGCTTTTTGTAGGGCGGGCGAAATCGGTTAAGGCCCTGTCCGACGCCATGAATGCGGACAAGCAGGTGTTTCTCGCTACCCAGAAGAAAGCGGGCGTCGACAGCCCGGACGAAAAAGACATCCGGCCCATCGGCACCGTCGGCAATGTCCTGCAGCTGCTCAAGCTTCCCGACGGAACCGTCAAGGCTCTGGTGGAAGGAAAATACCGAGGCCGGATCATCCGGTTCATCGATCTGGAATCAACGTTTCAGGTCGAGGTTCAGCAGGTGGAGGATATTCCGGCTCAGCCCGCCGAAAGCACGGCGCTCTCGCGCGGCATCATCGAAGCCTTTGACGAATATTCCAAGCTCAGCAAGAATATTTCAAAGGATCTGGTGGGATCGGTCACAAACATTATAGACCCTTCTCATCTGGCGGATACCGTGGCCGCCCATTTTTCCTTCAAGATGGAAGACCGTCTCCGGCTGCTGGAAACCCAGTCCCTCGGAGAAAGACTCTCCGCCCTGCTCGAGTTGATTCGAATGGAAATCGAAATTTTCCGCATGGATCAGCACATCAAAACCCGCGTCAAGGAGCAGATGGAAAAAACCCAGCGCAATTATTATCTGAATGAACAGATGCGGGCCATTCGAAAAGAGATGGGCACGGACGAGGATGCCGGAGACGAGCTCAAGGAGTTGGAAGAACGGATCAAAGCAAAAAAACTGTCTCAGGAAGCCGAAGAGAAGGTCTGGCATGAGTTTAAAAAGCTCAAGATGATGACCCCCATGTCCGCGGAGGCCACGGTGGTGCGCAACTATATTGACTGGATTCTCGGATTGCCGTGGTTTGAGGTCAGCGAGGTGAACGATGATATCGAGCGGGCCGAAAAAATTCTGAACGAGGATCATTACGGGCTTGAAAAGCCCAAGGAGCGCATTCTGGAATACCTGGCGGTTCAGTCCCTGGTTCAGAAGATCCGGGGGCCGATTCTCTGCTTTGTGGGCCCTCCCGGTGTGGGAAAGACATCCCTTGCCAAATCCGTGGCCCGTGCAACCGGTCGAAAGTTTGTCCGGCTGTCTCTGGGCGGGGTCCGGGATGAGGCGGAAATCCGCGGGCACCGGCGCACCTACATCGGCGCGCTGCCGGGAAAAATTATTCAATCTCTGAAAAAGGTCGGCGTCAACAATCCGGTTTTCTGTCTGGATGAGGTCGACAAGATGAGCATGGATTTTCGCGGAGATCCTTCCGCGGCGCTTCTGGAGGTTCTGGATCCCGAGCAGAACAACGCCTTTAACGATCATTATCTGGATCTGGACTATGACCTGTCGGATATTCTCTTTATCACAACGGCAAACACCCTGCCGGAAATCCCTCTGCCCCTGCAGGACCGGATGGAGATCATCCGGCTTTCCGGTTACACCGAATACGAAAAATTCCATATCGGGGAAAATTTTTTGATTCCCAAACAGATCAGGCTCAACGGGCTTGAGGGCAGGCAGGTCGAATTTACAAAGAATGCCGTCACCTCCATGATTCAACACTATACCCGTGAATCCGGCGTCAGAAGCCTTGAACGACAGGTTGCCTCCATATGCCGTAAAATTGCCAGAGAGGCGCTTAAGGACAAGGATAAGACCGAGTTCAAGGTGACCGCATCCTCGGTCCAGAAACACCTGGGGCCTCCCCAGTTCCGGCATGGCCGGATCGAATCCGAGGACCAGGTGGGCATCGTAACCGGCCTTGCCTGGACCCAGTCCGGCGGGGAGTTGCTGTGCGTGGAAACCCTGGTCATGCCCGGCAAGGGAAACCTCTCCGTCACGGGAAAGCTCGGCGATGTCATGAAAGAGTCGGCCCAGGCGGCGGTCAGCTATGTGAGGTCCAGATCGGAGTGTTTGAAAATCGACAGCAAGTTTTACAAAAAATATGATATTCACATTCATATTCCTGAAGGCGCCATCCCCAAAGACGGTCCTTCGGCGGGCATTACCATGTGCACCGCCATTATTTCCGCCCTGCTCAAGCAACCGGTACGCCGCAATGTGGCCATGACCGGGGAAATCACACTCCGGGGACGGGTGCTGCCCATCGGAGGCCTGAAGGAGAAGTTCCTGGCGGCCCATCGCGGCGGGATCGAAAAGGTGATTATTCCAAAAGAAAACGAAAAGGATCTCAAGGACATTCCGGCCGAAATTCTCAAACCGCTCGAGGTGGTTATGGTCGAACACATGGATGAGGTCCTGCCGCATGCTTTGTTGATGGATGGTCCGACATGCGCTTTCAAACAGGATGATCTTCCATTTGAGGTGATTCCGAATGAAATCGAGGAGCGTCCTTCTTTGAACTGATGCCCGGGGAAATGGTTGCTCAGGCCAATATCCCCTTGACATCGTTTTTTGAAACTGATAGCTGTATTCGTCTTTTGAGACGGCCCAAGGGCGGGTAGCTCAGCTGGGAGAGCATCGGCCTTACAAGCCGAGGGTCACAGGTTCAAGCCCTGTTCCGCCTACCATAAAAATTATTGACCTTGTTTTGGGTATCATGTATAGGGTCATACACCATGCGGGGGTGTAGTTCAGTTCGGTTAGAACGCCGGCCTGTCACGCCGGAGGTCGCGAGTTCGAGTCTCGTCGCTCCCGCCACAATAAAGAAAAAGGGCTTGGATGAAAATTCCAAGCCCTTTTTGCTTTTTACATTTCCGTACTCGAAACGACAGCTCGCAAACCGAATGAAAACCCCTGCAAGTCAGCATCATAAAGATGGTCCGGCCAAATGAAGTGAACCGACAGATGGGATTCTTGCCGCTGTCGAATAGAGAAATTGCGGTCGTCCCGGCCGGAATCCCGCGTCGGGTTGACATGAACCCCCAATCCTCATATATTAACCCGAAAATAACAAAAACTCTTCATATGCGGGGAAATTGCCATGAACTTATCAACGCTGAACGCCGTTTCGCCGATCGACGGGCGTTATCGTCATCTGATCGAGCCTCTGGCCGATTTTTTTTCAGAGGGTGCGCTGATCCAATACCGGGTACGCGTGGAAGTGGAGTACTTTATCGCGTTGTGCAAGCTCCCCCTGCCTCAGCTGTCTTCAGTGGATGCGGGTCATTTTGACGTGCTTCGAAAGCTCTGCCTCGATTTCAGTTCCGGGGATGCGGAAGAGATAAAATCCATTGAAAAAATAACCAACCATGACGTCAAGGCCGTTGAATACTTCCTGAAGAACCGCTTTGACGCTCTGGGCCTGACTGCATTCAAGGAATTCATCCATTTCGGCCTCACCTCCCAGGATATCAACAATACCGCTGTTCCCTTGAGCCTGAAGGAGGGATGGATTCAGACCATTCGCCCCGCGATTCAGGAAATCATTGAGATTCTTTCCGAAAAAGCTCGGGCTTGGAAGGATGTCCCCATGCTGGCAAGAACTCACGGCCAGCCGGCATCACCCACCCGGCTGGGAAAGGAAATCTATGTTTTCGTGGACCGCCTCGTCCAGCAGATGAATCTGATTGAAACCATACCCTTTGCCGCCAAATTCGGCGGCGCCACAGGCAATTTCAACGCCCATCACATTGCTTACCCGCAAATCGACTGGAACCAGTTTGCCGACCGGTTTGTCGGGGATGTTCTGGGCCTTCACCGGTCCCGGACAACCACCCAGATCGAACATTACGACCATCTGGCGGCTTTTTTCGACAACCTCAAGCGGATCGACACGATTCTGATTGATATGAACCGGGACATGTGGACCTATATTTCCATGAATTATTTCCGCCAGGCAATCCAGGCGCGTGAAGTCGGATCATCGGCCATGCCGCACAAGGTCAATCCCATTGATTTTGAAAATTCCGAGGGCAATCTCGGCATCGCCAATGCCGTATTCGGCCATCTATCGGAAAAACTTCCCGTATCCAGACTTCAGCGGGATCTGACCGACTCCACGGTGCTCCGCAACATCGGCGTACCTCTGAGCCATATGCTGATCAGTTTGAAATCACTGAAAAAGGGCCTTGGAAAGCTGATTCTCAACGAAACCGTCATACTGAGGGATCTTGAGGAAAACTGGGCGGTTGTGGCCGAGGCGGTTCAAACCGTTTTAAGGCGGGAGGGGTATCCCGAACCTTATGAGGCCTTAAAAGCCCTGACCCGGACTCACGCACGAATCGATCAGAAAGCGCTGTGTGAATTTATCAACGGGCTTTCGATTTCCGATGCCGTCAAGCAGGAACTGAAAAAAATCACGCCAGACAGCTATACGGGAATCTGCTCTTTTTAACCGGCTGATAGCGGCTCGAAAAGCTTTTGACCCGCCTGGCGGGAAAGAAAAGATTGCATTTCGTTTGCCGATTACAAACTGGCTGGAAAGCAGCCTTTCTTTCCGGATGCCGAACCGAACCGGTAATCCGAAGCGCCCGCCTTCCGCGGCAGAAGGCGGGCGCTTCTTGATGCGTTAGAGGGTTTGGCTCAAAAAGCCTTTTCTAAAAGCCCAATCCATGGTACTTGGCAGTAAGATCGAATGATATTTTACCAGAATCTCGCATTCATTCAAAAACGCCATGGAATCCATTTACGCCCTGATCCGCAAACGCGCCCGCCAGATCGTCGCTCAGTATCCCCGCCCGGTTTTTTATGCCGAACACCGGGAGGCTCAGATCATGTCCCGAACGCTCTTCGATGAAGACGCCTTTATCGCGCAAATCAAGACGTTTGTCACCCGGACTGTCGAGCATGATTTCGGCCACGGGCTGGAGCATTCCTTCAAGGTGGCCGTGGATGCGGGCGCCCTGATATTCGTCGAAGCCCCGTACCTGGGCGCTTCGCCGGAACAGATCAGACGCCTTGCGCTTCTTGCCCAGGTATCCGGCCTGCTGCACGATCTGAAGCGCAAACTCGCCCACCATGCTTTGAAAGGCGCGGCCTTCTCCCGACACGTTCTCAACGGCGCTCCGCTGAATGCTGAAGAAAAAGCAACCATTTTCGAAGCCATTAAAAATCACGAGGCATTTCGATCGCATTCGGCCAAACAGCCCGCCGGCCGCACCCCGGTATCGGACTGCCTCTACGATGCGGACAAGTTCCGCTGGGGACCGGACAATTTCGCAGACACGGTCTGGGACATGGTCGCTTTTTCCCAGACGCCGATCAGCCGGTTCATTGAGGTGTATCCCGTGGGAATGGAAATGCTGGCGAGGATCAAAGATACCTTCCGCAGTGAAACCGGCCGTCGATACGGGCCGGAATTCATCGACCTGGGGCTGATGATCGGAGAAGAGCTTTATGAAGTGATTATGAACGAGTTTGCCCCCCGTTTGTGTCACCTCGGAATCTGAAAAAGGAGACCCTCATGGCTTTAAATCCGTATGCCCAGGGAAAACCCATCGGACCTCTGATCCGTTCTTACAGCTGGAAGGATGTCGTGCTTTACGGCCTCGGCGTCGGCTGTGGGCGCCATAATCTGGAGTACTGCTATGAAAAAAGGCTCAAGGTGCTGCCCAGCTTCTCCATAACCGCCATCTTCGACCTTTTCGAGGAAACGCAGAAGGCCTCGAATTTCAATCCAAACGGCGTGCTGCACGGAGAGCAGGAACTGATCCTGCACAACCCCATCCCCGTGGAAGGCGCCCTGAGAACCGAGGCAAGAATCGCCCGTTACTATGACAAGGGCCGGGAAAAGGGCGCCCTGGTGGTGGTGGAAAGCGATACATACGGTTCCGAAAAACTGCTTTTTACCAGCCGGATTACCTTTTTCGCACGACTGGACGGCGGCTTCGGCGGGCAGAACGCCCCGAAGAAGTCATTGGTTTTTCCGGATAAATCTCCGGATGCGGTGTACGACGACTGCCCCGGGCCGGACCAGCCCCTGATCTATCGGCTTTCCGGAGATCTGTTCCCCCTTCACGTGGAACCGGAATTTGCCCGGAAGGCCGGATTCGAAAAACCCATCATGCACGGACTTTGCACCTTCGGGTTTGCCTGCAGGCACCTGATCGACATGACTGTTCCCGGGGCTCCGGAAAAGGTGAAACGCCTCGGCTGCCGGTTTTCAAAGCCCCTTTATCCCGGAATACCCATACAGACCCGGCTCTGGCGGGTTGAAAAGGGAAAGGCTCTGTGGCGCACGGTGAATATGAAAACCGGGGAAACCGTGATCGACAACGGCATTTTTGAATTCGAAGCCTGAAATACCGGTCATGCGTAAGACCGGCCCTGTAACCCACGGTACAAAGCGGTCCTGTTTGGGCCAACAATTTTATTCCATGTCCAAGAAGCCTTCCCTGAACCAGCGCGGAACCCTTCTGCGGGTCCACACGGCAAATCTGGATTTTTCGCCAATGTAAAATCGCCGGTATGCCAGGACCGCATCACCCGGCACGCGGTATTGTTGCGGCATGGCCTGGGCGAATTCCGTAAGGCCCGAATCGGGGAGGGGGGGAGCAGGCAGGGCTTTGATCACGCGGGCCGACTGATGATCGACCGTTTTCCCAAACCGGTATATGAACTCATCGTTCAGCGACAGGGCAAGGGACCGAAGCCACTGCCAGTTCCGAAGAGACGCTCCTGCCCAGAGGGTGCAGGGATGATGAAGATGCGTGGATCGGTAAGGGGTCTTCACCCCGGACTGATTCAACACCGTGCAGAGCATCTGAGCGCTTTCCAGTATCATCTTCACCACATGCTGATCGGCGTGGTATCGCGCACATTTTTTGATATTCAGGTCCAGCACGAAAATATTCAACAAAGCCCCCTGATTTTGATGCGTCTTCGTGTGAGGCAGCGATACATCCATTCATCCTGAAGCGCGGCTGCAAAAAAGAGGTTGTGCGGTCAACCCGATTCAGGCAAACGGAGGTTGAATTCTTTGGCATTTTCGATCAAATCAATGCCCGATGCGGTCAGGCCGGCCGAACAGGCCACATAAGGCGGGCAGGGAATGGATTTTGCCAGTTCCACCCATCCGTGCTTTTCCAGATAGACGATGTTCCAGTTGAGCTCTTCCGGAGAGGTCTGGCAGAATTCGGCAATTTCCCCGAGTTCGATCGAGGAATAAGGATATCTCTTGAAAAGCCCGTAAAGATATTCCAGAATGTTGCGGCGCAGGCGAACGAAGTGACGGTTCGCGCCCGAAAGTTTTTGAACGGTCATCGCGGCGTTCCTTTTTATGGATGATGGGCCGGATTCTGATTTTACGAAGTTTGCTGATTGTATATGTGATTGAGAAAGATGTCAAAATGGGGATCAGCGGTTCAATGCCTGTGAGCTGCTTCCGATTCCGATGGATGAAACGTTGCACAGGCATGGAGCGGGACATGGGAATCGATGCATTCAGGGTACTGTCTCCGACGGCGATTCTGGGCTACGGTTTTCCGGAATCTTCTTTTGCCCGGGGCATGGAAAAAAAGCCGGATCTGATTGCCGTGGACGCGGGCAGCACGGATCCCGGCCCGTACTATCTGGGTTCAGGAAAGTCCTTTACCTCCCGTCCGGCGGTGATGCGAGATCTTCGAATCATGCTCAAAGGCGCGCTGAATGCCGGCGTTCCCCTGATTGTCGGAAGCGCGGGCGGCGCCGGCGCCCGGGTGCATGTGGACTGGACAACGGAAATTATTCGGGAGATCGCAGCGGAAGAAGGGTTGCGATTTTCCATGGCGGTAATTTATGCGGACATTCCCAAATCCAGCATCCGCAAGGCCGCATTCGAAGGTGGAATTCACTCATTGGACTCCGGTCCCGAATTCCGGATCAATTCCATTGACGAGGCGGTTCGCGTGGTGGCGCAAATGGGACTCGAACCGGTTTTGAAGGCCCTGAAATCCGGATTTCAGGTGATCTTCTGCGGCCGGTGCTATGATCCGGTTCCTTTTGCCGCGCCGGCGATTCAAAAAGGATATGACCCGGGTCTCGCCCTTCATATGGGAAAAATTCTCGAGTGCGCGGCCATTGCCGCAACGCCGGGAAGCGGCAGAGATTGCGTGATGGGAACCCTGTGCGCGGAGAGCTTTGAGCTCGAGTCCCTCAGCGATGCCAGACGGTTTACACGCATGTCGACGGCGGCCCACAGCCTGTATGAAAAATCCGATCCCTGGATGCTTCCCGGGCCGGGCGGGTTTCTGGATCTTTCGAACACGGTGTTCGAGGAGATCGACGACCGGCGGGCACGCGTTTCCGGCACCCGGTTTGTCGAAACCCGGCCGTATACTCTGAAACTCGAGGGGGTTCGACGGGTGGGGTTCCGCAGCATCTCCATCGCCGGAATTCGTGATCCGATACTTATTTCCCAGATCGATGCGACGCTCGATTCGGTCCGGCAGGAGGCGGTTGCCGGCAAGGATGGAAGTTTTCAGGTGCTGTTCCATCTTTACGGCCGGAACGGCGTGATGGGTCCCTGGGAGCCCGAGCGCAAGAACCCCTGCCATGAACTGGGGGTCGTCATCGAGGCGGTCGGCCCGGATCAGCAGGGCGCGGACCGGCTGTGCGCAGAAGTTCGAAGCACCCTGCTGCACTGCGGCTACAGCGGCCGAAAATCCACCGCCGGCAACCTGGCGCTGCTTTACAGCCCGTCGGATATCGCCTGCGGAGAGGTGTTCTCATTCAATATCTACCATCTGATGAATGTTGAAGACCCGCTGGCTTTTTTCCCGATTCATGCGCAGGAGGTTTCATGAGGCTGATTCCCCTGAGCGAACTGGCCTCGGTGATCCGCAGCAAGAACGCCGGGCCGCATGTCCTGACTCTGGATGTTCTGTTCAGTCGTCAGCCGGATTACCTGCGATTGAAGCAGATGAGGTTCTTTTCTCCCGATCGCGTGGCTGCGGCGTATGGGATTTCAACGGATCAGGTTTTGAAGGTGGTGTATTTCGATCCGGCCTGGGCCGTAAAAATAAACCTGGTGCGGCCCCTGACCTCGGGCGATGTGGGCGACAGCGATGTGTACGGCGCTCAGCAGCATGCCCCGCTGTTCAC